>OJIY01000076.1_pt1 | contig 114227 bp, 95 predicted proteins | sample 1596061 | NCBI WGS metagenome assembly OJIY01 (sample SAMEA4350111, study PRJEB24818) | metagenome | biome: human; feature: gut; material: faeces | place: Denmark | collected 2013-09 | reverse complement strand
GGATTGTTCCAAAAGCCTCCAAAACCCATAGCGCATGTCTGCGAAAAAGGGCCTGAATACAGATTTTAAACGGTTATTTCTGCTGCCCGCGCTCCCGCCCGTCAATCATGGCATAGAGCTTTCCCAGTGCTTCCTTGATGCCGCCCACCTGGTTGATAAGGCCTGCCTCCACTGCCTGGGAACCAACCAGCACAGTGCCCAGGTCCCTGGTGAGCATCTTTGTATTATGCATCAGCTCCCTCAGCTGGTCATAGGCAATATCGGCATGGTTTGACACAAAGGTCAGGATGCGGTCCTGTATCATTTCGAAATATTCGTAGGTCTGGGAGGTGCCTATGACCATTCCTGTCATCCGCACCGGATGAATCATCATGGTCCCGGAGGGCACGATGAAGGAATAGTCCGTGGACACGGCCAGAGGAACTCCGATGGAATGGCTCCCCCCCAGCACCAGGGATACGGTGGGAAGGCTGAGGGACGCTATCATTTCCGCGATGGCAAGACCTGCGTCCACGTCCCCTCCCGATGTATTGAGCAGAACCAGAAGTCCGTCCACACTGTCATCATCCTCTATTTCGGCCAGCTTCGGCAGTATATGGTCGTATTTCGTGGTTTTGCTGCTGCCGGAGGAATTCTCATGTCCCTCCACCTCCCCAATAATGGTAATGAGATGGATTTTCCTCTGCTTGCGGTTGTCCTCCAGGATAACCTGGCCGTATTCTTCCAGCTTATTGTCTTCCTTTTCCTCTATTTCCTTTTCAAGCTTCTTGGCCTCGTCGTCCTGCTGGCGTACCTGGCCGTTTCCGTCCTCCACCTGATTGTCTCTCTTTTTTCTGTTATTTTTTCCTTGTCCCATAATCAAACCACCCTTTCGTGAACATTCTTCAATTAAGGATAGTCTGCTCCGGGAACCATAAAATATGCGCTGTCTTTCACATAGTTTCAGCGCAAAATAACCGGCCAGCATAGACTGCTGACCGGCTTTTTAAATAAATATAATGTTTTAAGTCCGACTGCCCGTAACATCCCCGGCCTGAAATCCGGTTTCGTCCTAGTCGCCCAGCACATTCCTGATAGCCACCGGCGACCTGTAATTCCAGGTGGAAATCTTGATGCCGCTCTTCCGGCTGGCTGCGTGGACTACCTGGCCGTTGCCGATGTAGATGGCCACATGGTTCACCTGCCCGCCGCTGCCTGCGTAGAATATCAAATCGCCCGGACGCATGTTGCCGGAGGTTACCGCCTTGCCCATCTTGGCCTGGGAGCCGGAATAATGGGGCAGGGATACGCCGAACTGCCTCATGACCTGCATGGTGAATCCGGAACAATCCACGCCCTTTGTCAGGCTGGTTCCGCCCCATACATACGGGTTGCCCACAAACTGAAGGGCATAGTTCACTACCTTGGAACGCCTGGAGGCAGCATTGTTGGCCGCCACTTCGGCAGGTGAGAACTTGATGGCCTCGTTCAGTGCATAGCGCACCTCCACGTTGTTGTCCCTGGTGGAAATAAATGCCTTGTCCACCTTGCTTCCGTCCTCTTCATCCACGGAATCCAAATCAATCTCCACCCAGCCGTCCAGCTGAGCCACAACCGGATAACGTTCATCCTTCACAATCTGGGTCCAAATCTTGGCATCGGTGTTGGGCTCTGTGCGGACGTTCAGCACATCCGTGTTGATAACCGCCTTAAGGGTGGCATTCTGCATGGCTATGTCCTTTGCCTCCTGGCCTGTGGCCGTGTACTGGGGGTCTGCGGAAATATAGCCGATAATGGGTCCTGATTTAATCTTATACCAGCCGTCCAGGGTCTCCAGTATCTCGCCCGCCGCCTTGCTGGTCATCTTACCGATAATCTTGCCGTCTGCCTTCGGCTCCTGGCGCACATTCAGGTAGTTGTTCACCTTGGATATGACCAGGTTGTCATACTGGTTAATAGCCATGGCCTTCATATCCAGCTTGCGTCCTTCGTTCAGGGAATAGGCCACCTCAGCATATTCAGAGGAAATATATCCCTCCTCAATCTGAATCCAGCCGTCCTCCAGCCCCTTGACCACGTAGCGCTCGCCCTTTAGTGCCTGTCCGATGACATTGCCCGGGTCCAGGGCAGGAGCCTGGCGTATGTTCAGGTTGTCGGCCGTCACCGTCGCCCGCAGCTTCACAAGCTCCCTGGCCTTTTCCCTGGCTTCATCCCCGGTCAGAAGGTACTGGTTGCTGATATAACCCTCCACTCCGCCGGACGTAATGTGGGACCAGTCCCCCTCCGTGGCCAGAATCTCACAGGCTCCGTCCCCTGACAGCTTTCCTATAATCTTGCCGTCTGTGCTGGGAGCCTCCCTTATGTTCAGATAGCCGGACACCTGCACGATTCCCAGATTGCTGTAGGAATCAATTACATGGTCAATCTCCTGGGCTTCCTTACGGGCAGCTTCCTCCTCAGGAGAAACACTGGCCGGAACAGCCTGGGCCGGGGTGGCGTTTTGCGCCTGTCCCGTGGGGGCCGGTCCCGCTGCTCTGCCGGAAACCGGCTTTTTGACTGCCTTTACTCCGAACACGATGATTCCCACTGCCACAATGGCAGCCAGCAGGAGCACCAGGTATCTGGGGTCCAGCTGTTGATTCCGTTTTTTTCTGGCCTTATTCAGGCTCGATAGATAATCCTTATGTTCAAGCATGATTATAATAGTCTCCAACTCATTTTTCGCCATAAAAGCTCATATAGCGTAAAGTATATCATAAAAACAGACTCGAAAATGTGAAAAATTTCTTAAATTTTGCCGGTCCCCGAAGTATTTACGTGAAATGCCCCGGAAACCGGCAATTTAAGCGGCTTATACGGATTACTTTGAAAGCAGCATGCGGTCGTTGGCAAACTGTCCGCCGCTGGCCTCTGCAAACTTGGCAAGAAGGTCCTCTACGGTCAGATTCTGCTTATCCCTGCCGGACACATCATAGATAATATGGCCGTCATTCATCATGATAAGGCGGTTTCCTATCTGGATGGCATCCTTCATGTTATGGGTTACCATCAGGGCTGTCAGGTTCTGCTCCGTCACCATCTCATTGGTCAGGTCCAGCACCTTTTTGGCTGTCTGCGGGTCCAGAGCAGCCGTGTGCTCATCCAGCAGAAGCAGCTTTGGCTTTTGCAGGGTTGCCATGAGCAGGGTCAGCGCCTGTCTCTGACCGCCTGACAGCAGTCCCACCTTGCTGCTCATGCGGTTCTGAAGGCCCAGGCCCAGCCTGGTTAACAGGTCGTGGTAATAGTCCTTTTCATTGGCCCTGATTCCCCAGCCCAGCCCTCTTCTCTGGCCTCTTCTGAATGCCAGGGCCATGTTTTCCTGTATCTCCATGCCGGCTGCCGTGCCCTTCATGGGGTCCTGGAACACCCGGCCGATGTATTTGGCCCGCTTATATTCCGGCTGCCTGGATATGTTCACGCCGTCAATCTCAATCTTTCCGGAGTCAATGGGATACACGCCGGCTATCATGTTGAGCATGGTGGACTTGCCCGCGCCGTTTCCGCCGATTACCGTCACAAAATCCCCGTCGTTCAGGGTCAGGTCAATGCCGTTCAGCGCCTTTTTCTCATTGATGGTGCCCTTGTTGAACGTTTTTCGCACATTTGTCATTACCAGCATTATGCATTCCCTCCTTCCGAGTATTCTTTGTAGGTCTTCCATTTGTTGGCAGCCACCGGGATACAGAGGGCCAGTGTAACCACCACCGCAGACAAAAGCTTCATATAGTTGGGATTCATGCCCATCTTGATGACAAAGGCACGGATGACAAAATAGATAACGGAACCAATGACTGCCGCCGACAGCTTAAGGGCAAAATTGCGGAACCAGCCAAAGAGCACCTCACCGATAACAATGGCTGCCAGGCCAATGACAATGGCTCCGGTACCCATCTGGATATCCGCATATTTCTGGCCCTGGCATACCAGGGCGCCGGACATGCCCACCAGACCATTGCTGAGCATCAGCGCCAGCAGTTTTGTCCACTTGGTGTTGACGCCCAGGGCGCGGACCATGTCCTCATTGTTTCCCGTGGCCCTCAGGGCGCTTCCAATCTCCGTTCCAAAGAACCAGTACATAACCGCCACCATCAGGATGGCTGCCCCGATTCCAATGACCTGGGATGCCTGGGCCTGGTTGAAACCGGTGGCAGATGAAACCATGGTTACCATGGACTTGGACTTGAGAAGGGGGATGTTGCTGCTTCCTCCCATAATCCAGAGGTTGATGGACCACAGGGATATCTGGGTCAGGATTCCCGCCAGAATGGACGGTATCTCAAAGACCGTGTGCAGGATGCCTGTAACAAAGCCGGCCAGCATTCCCGCCAGGGTGGCTATGGCCAGGGCCGCCACCGGGTTCATTCCCCTGTTCACAATCAGGGTGGCACAGACGCAGCCTCCCAGGGCAAAGCTTCCGTCCACAGTCAAATCCGCAATATCCAGAAGCTTGAAGGTGATGTACACCCCCAGCACCATGATTCCCCAGAGCACGCCCTGTCCCACTGCATCCAGCAGATTCGGACCCATGCCCTGCATCAGATTCGCAATATTCATATTTTATATTTACCTCCGTTCCTGTCTCTGTTCCTTTGTGTGATTCGATTTTGTAAATAGCTTGCCCAAACCGCCGTTCCTCCGGGCCTTACAGCTTGAGCAAACCATCTACCTGCCTGCGGGATGCCATTTTATCCAATGACCGAAAAGAGGGTGCTGCAGGCCAGAACGGTTTCCGCCGTCTCTGCCCCGCAGCACCGCCTGTATGGTCTGAGCTGCCTGACTGATTATTTTAAGCCGGATACATCAATCCCAAGGGTCTGGGCTGTCTCCTCATTCACTGTCAGCTCGCACTTCTCAACCGGCAGGTACTCGATGGGCATATCGGCCGGTGACGCTCCCTCAGTAAGGATTTTTACTGCCTGCTGGCCGGTCATGTACCCTAGCTGGTAGTAATCAATTCCGTATGTAGCCAGTCCGCCGTTCTGTACCATGCCAGCCTCGCCGCAGATAACAGGCAGGTTGTTGTCTCCTGCCACCATTCCCACGGTAGCCATGCCTGCTGCAATTACATTGTCCGTAGGTGCGTACACTGCATCCACGGCGCCTACCATGGACTGCACCACGGTCTGAATCTCATTGGAGCTGGAAACCGTATATTCTTTGCTCTCCATGCCTGCTGCTGCAATGGCTTCCTTGGCCATGTCAGCCTGAATCTTGGAGTTGGACTCTGCGGAGCAGTAAAGCACGCCAATTGTCCTGGCATCCGGAACCAGCTGCTTAAGCAGGTCAATCTGCTCCTTCACAGGAGTCAGGTCAGAGGTTCCTGTTACATTGGCTCCCGGCTTTTCATTGGTGTCAACCAGGCCGGATTCAGCCGGGTCCGTCACTGCGGTCACCAGGACGGGCGTATCCTCCACAGCGCCCACCATGGCCTGTGCAGCCGGTGTTGCGATGGCCAGAATCAAATCCTTTTTCTCATTTGCAAACTTGGACGCCACTGTCTGGCATGCTGACTGGTCGCCGGAAGCATTCTGCTGGTCAACCTCGTAGGCGATTCCTGCGTCGTCCAGGGCTGCGATAAAGCCCTCATTGGCAGCGTCCAGGGCTGTGTGCTGTACCAGCTGGAGCACGCCAATCTTATAGGTGGTTCCCTCTGCCTGTGCAGCGGTCCCGTCCTCTGTTCCCGCTGTTGTCTCCTCTGCCTGTGCAGCCGTATCTGCTGCTGTCTCCTGGGCCTGGGTGGCGGCTGCCGTTGTTTCAGCCGTATTGCCTCCGCAGGCAGTCATGGACAGAACCATGGCGCCCGCTATAACCAGGGACATGAGTTTCGATGTCTTTTTCATCATACTATCTCCTCTTTCCGCTTAAGAATTCGTCCCCTGCCGGGACTTTTCCTATCATACTACAAAAAAATTGCCTCGTCAATTTTATTACTTTAAATTTCTGTGATTTTAAAGTAATAAAGTGAAAAACTGCTATTTTTTACAGAAATTACCTTATTATTTTTTCATGTCAAGAGGAATGGCAACGGTAAACTCAGTGCCCTTGTCCAGTTCAGAGGTCACATGGATGGTCCCGTGGTAGAAACCCACAATATGCTTTACAATGGAAAGCCCCAGTCCCGTACCGCCCTGTTTCCGGCTGCGGCCCTTATCCACCCGGTAAAAGCGCTCGAATATGCGGTCCAGGCTCTCCTTGGGAATTCCCACACCATTGTCCTTTACCTTTACCACCATGTCTCCTCCCTGCTCACCCACCGTAATCCACACCTGGCCTCCGGGCCGGTTATACTTGATGGCATTGGTGGCCAGATTGGTAAACAGCTCCTTCATCTGCTGCAGGTTTGCCCGGATACACAGGGGCTTGCAGTCCACATGGAGAAATACCTGGCAGGAGGCGGCCAGGGGCTTTAAGCTGTCCATGATTTCCTGGAGAAGCACGCTGACTCTCACTTCGGAGAACACCACCTCGGCGTCCATGGATTCCAGCCGGGATATCATCAGGATATCGTTGATAAGCCCGGTCATTCCGGCTGCCTCCTTTTTGATTCTCTTTGCAAAATCCAGCTTCATGCCCTCATCCTGTATCATACCGCTCTCCAGCAGTTCCGCATAGCCCTGGATGGAGGTGATGGGAGTCTTGAGCTCATGGGATGCATTGCTGAAAAATTCCTGGCGTATCTGCTTTTCCTTTTCTATCTGGCTTAAATATTCCTTCACGTCCTTTGACATGTTCATAATGGTTTCGGCAATCACGTTGATTTCAGGGTACTGGCAGCTTTCAAACTGAAGCTCCGTGTAATCCCCCTTTACCTTCATCACTGCTTTTGAGATATTGCGCAGAGGCCTGGTGACCGATGACACAAAGCGCCGGGTGGTCACCACGGAGCAGGCCATGGCCATGAGGAAACTTAAAATGGCTGCCGGAAACAGCATGGGAAGGTATTCCTGCATGCCGGAGTAGGGAACGGCCAGCCGGAGTACCATGTCCGAATAATCAGACCGGCAGGCCACATAGAGCATGGTCTTTCTCAGGGTGGTGGAATAGCGCCTGGCATACCCCTCCCCGTGCTCCACGGCTGCCCGCACTTCCTCCCGTCCCAGGTGGTTGTCCAGGTACTCTGCGTCCGCGTCTGAATCCGTTACAACTGTACCGTCTGTCCTTATGAGGGTCACCCTGCTGGAATCCTGGTCCGTAAACGCCTCCAGCCGCTCCATCTGCTCCATCAGGTCCCTGTCATAATCCAGAATGCTGTCCACGGCCTTAATGGTGTAGGTCATATCATTTTTGGAATTTCTCAGCATCATCTCGCTGCTGGCAATATAAAAGATGACGCTGTTAATACACAGCGCCGCCAAAAGTACCAGGATAAATCGTTCCAATAATGCCTTACGCATATCTTCCTCCTTGGTTTCCTGTCATGTTGTCCCACCTTGTTTATTTCACCCGGCTGCCGCAGCCGGTCACTTCACCATACGGTAGCCCACGCCCCGGACTGTCTTGATACAGCCGCCTCCCTCTTCTCCCAGCTTCTGGCGAAGGGTGCGGATGTGCATGTCAAGGGTCCTGGTCTCTCCGTCGTACTCGTATCCCCATATGCGGTTGAGCAGTTCATCCCTGGTCACCACCCTGGACTGGTTTTCCAGCAGGTAGACCAGCAGTTCAAATTCCTTCAGGGTAAGCTCTGTCAGGCGGCCGCCGCTGGACACCTCCCTGGTCTTCCGGTTGACCTGGATGCTCTGGTAGGACAGCACATCCCGGTCTTCCTCCCGCTTCGTCCTGCGCAGCAGGCTGCGGATGCGGGCCGACAATTCCAGCACTCCAAAGGGCTTTACCATGTAATCATCTGCCCCGCAGTCCAGGCCCACCACCTTGTCAAGCTCCTTTTCCTTGGCGGTCAGAAGCATGATGGGCACATACTTAAGCTGCTCCGTATTCCTTACCTCCTTGATGGCCTCTGTCCCGTCCATCCCCGGAAGCATCCAGTCAAAGATTGCCAGGTCCGGCTTTTCCTCCCTCATTCTGGCCAGGCCTTCCTCTGCTGTCTCAAACCCCTCCGCTGCATAGCCAAAGCCCTCCAGGGCAATTTTCAACAGATTCCTGATGTTTTCGTCATCCTCTATAATATAAATCCGTTCCATTATCCAAATACCGCCTTTCCCGGCATACCAGCCTATGTAAACAGCATACCAGACAGAAGTAAAATCCACCTCATGGGAATGTAAAACTTGTGTAAAGCTTTTCCCGCTACAGGACTTCCTTATACACCCGCAGCACATTTTTATAGAACACAGCTTCTATTTCCGAGGCTGTAAAGCCCTCCTTTTCCATGGCATCCGCCAGCATGGGCAGTCTGCCGGCGTCCCTCATCTCCAGCGTTCCGCTGATTCCGTCAAAATCAGAGCCCAGTCCGATACAGCCAATGCCGCCAATATTCCTTATGTGCTTCATGTGCATAACCATGTCGGATATGCGGCTGACCGGTTCTTCCCCCGGTCCGAAATCCCGCAGGAAGGCGGTACAGTAATTGATGCCCATAACGCCTCCCCTCCCGGCCAGAGTACGTATCATGTGGTCTGTCAGATTCCTTGGATGGGAGGCAATGGCCCTGGCATTGGAATGGCTGGCCACAAGGGGCTTTCCGGTATGCCGGAACACATCCCATATGCCCGCGTCATTCAGGTGGGAGATATCAATCACCATCCCCAGGCGCTCCATTTCCTCCACAAAGGCGATTCCGGTATCCGTAAGACCATGCTCTGTATCCGGCGCCATCCTGAAGGTACCGTCCTCCCGGGTTATCCTGGCATTGGGATATGCCAGTTCGTTGGGATAGTTCCAGGTCAGTGTCATCATGCGCACCCCAAGCCGGTAAAAATCCCGCAGAAACGCGGTTTTGCCCTGGCATGTTCCGCCTTCCTCCACCGTGATGAGGGCTGACATCTTTCCCTGCTCCCAGTTCCTGCGGATATCCTCATAGGACCTGACGATTCCTATGATATCCTCATGGGCCTCCATCTCCAGGTAAAAGGTGTCCAGAAGCTCCATGCAGTATTCAAAGGGCCTTCCCATGGCTTGTTCCAGATTGACATACAGGGCAAAATTCTGCAGCCCGTAATCCCCGGCCTGCATCTTTCTCAAATCCAGCATCAGCTGGTTTTCAAGTATGGATACCCTGCCTCCCTTCTTATGGTCCTTATAAATTTCCGCGATGGTATCGCAGTGCATATCCACAACCTTCATAACCCCTGTCCTCTTTCCTGTTCTTTTGTATTCCCAATTTATTCCCGCGCAGCCGGAAATATTCGGTTCCCCCACACTATGTTCCAGTCTATACTGATTGTCTGCTTCTGTCAATCGGCCGGATTTGCCCCTGAAAGGATTTCCCTTGCGCGGCTGATTGCATCGTCAATGCGGGGCGCTATGTTCTCCCTTCCGATTTCCCTGTCAAATCCCGCCTTCTCCATCACGGACATGGGCTGCTCGTTTACATGGGAGAGAATCATGGCAATGCGGGCCTTGCGGCACCTCTCATTCAGCTTCTTAAGGCTGTTCAGTGCAGTGGCATCCATGGCCGGAACACTCCTCATCCGCAGAATCAGCACCTTCTTGTCCGAATCCAGCGGAATCTGTCCGATTTTGTCCGCAGCGCCAAAGAACATGGGTCCGTTCACCTCAAACACCATGGCCTGTCTGGGCACCGGCTTCAGGTCAATGCGCTCCCCGTCCGTGCTCTCCTCGTAATCCTCTGCATATTTCCATCCGTATATGTCAGATACGTCCGCCATGCGTTTCATGAACAGCAGACAGGCAAGGGCCAGTCCCACGCCAATGGCCATGACCAGGTCAAACACAACGGTGAGGAAAAAGGTCAGCACCAGCACTGCGGTGTCGCTTTTGGGAGCAGTCCGCACCACATCGGCAAAGGAGCGCCACTCACTCATATTATAGGCCACCATAAACAGGATGGCTGCTATGGCAGGCATGGGTATCAGGGCGGCATAAGGCATGAGAAATACCAGAATCAGCATAAGCACAGCCGCATGGACCATGCCGGCCACCGGGCTGCGTCCCCCGTTCTTTATGTTGGCGGCTGTTCTCGCAATGGCGCCTGTGGCCGGAATGCCCCCAAAAAGCGCTGACGCCGCATTGCCCACTCCCTGGGCCACCAGCTCCATATTGGAATTATGCTTTCCGCCTATCATTCCGTCTGCCACCACGCAGGAAAGCAGGGACTCAATGGCTGCCAGCACAGCTATGGTAATGGCGTCCGGCATTACCTTCTGCACCAGACCAAAGCTGACAGCAGGCAGACGGAAGGCGGGCAGTCCGGAGGATATGGTATACAAATCCCCTATGGTGTTGACCTTAAGGTCCAATGCCTTTACAAGCACCGCTGCCGTGGCAACGGCAATCAGGGACGGCGGCACCTTTTTAAAGAACCTGGGCCACAGGATGAGAATCATCAAAGATACGGCTCCCACTGCCAGGGCCTGAGTGTTCAGGGTGCCTATGCAGGTGATGACCTGCATAAGCTTCTCCATGGTCTCCACCGGTGATTCCCGGAAGGTAAGTCCCAGAAAATCCTTAATCTGCCCGATGAAAATAGTCACTGCAATTCCGGTGGTAAATCCGGTGGTAATGGTATACGGAATGAACCGAATCAGGCTGCCCAGACGCAGGAAGCCCATGATAATGAGAATGAGGCCTGCCAGGATGGTGGCCACTGCCAGCCCTTCCATTCCGTTCTTTATGACGATACCTGCCACAATGGTGGCAAAGGCCGCTGTGGGTCCTGCTATCTGCACCTTGCTGCCGCCTAAAAACGAGATGACAAACCCGGCTATGATGGCTGTATAAAGCCCCTGTTCCGGTGTGACCCCTGAAGCCAGGGCCAGGGCAATGGACAGGGGAAGTGCAATGATGGCCACAATAACTCCTGATACTGCGTCTTTTGTGAATTGTTCCTTTGTGTACTGTTTCATGGACAGAAACAGCTGGGGTGTAAGCGTCTTCATTTTAACTTTATCCTTTTCGTGTTTATAAAATGTTAATACTTTTTTAATATAGCGAAAGGACGGCCCCATATCAATTGTTTTCCGCCATGTTTCCAATCTAATACAAAAGCAGCTGCCGGATTCAGTCCCGGCAGCTGTTCATCATTCGCTTCTCAGTGCGTCTATTGGGTTCAGATTAGCCGCGCGGCTGGCCGGCATATATCCGAACAGCAGCCCGATTCCAACGGATACGCTGAAGGATATGATAACGGCTGATAAGGTGGGGGTGGCCGACACTCCCACGGCAGCTCCCACCACGGTGGTGGCAACACAGCCCACCAGGATTCCGATAACGCCTCCCATGGAACTGGTCACCGCCGCCTCAATAACAAACTGCCGCATAATAGTTCCCTTATCCGCCCCCAGGGATTTGCGGATGCCGATTTCCCTTGTCCGTTCCGTCACTGATACCAGCATGATGTTCATGACGCCCACACCAGCCACCAGCAGGGAAATGCCCGCTATACCGCCTAACATGCCGCTCATCATGGCAATCTGCTCATTCAGGGAATCCAGCATCTCACTCATGGCCGTCACACGGTACAGGTCCTCATCCTTAAAGGTTTCGTACAGGAAATTCTTGATAACCGCAGTGCACTGGTCCGCCTTATTGGTGTCAAGAGCCGTGAATGTGTAGTTGTTAATGTTTGCATTTCTGGACATCTTCACAGCCACGCTGTAGGGAATCCACACAAAATCATCGGTTCCCCCGTCCTCCATGTTATCCTCGTCCTGTGCCTCCGCCACACCTATGATTTTAAAGGCGTAGCCGTCTATCTTAAGGGTCTGCCCAATGGCGTTCTGCGCACTGCCGTAAAGCTCATTTGCCACATACGCGCCTATGACGCACACCTTTTGCCGGGAGACAATATCCGAATAGGCGATGTTCCTGCCCGTCTCCAGGTCATAGGACTTGATTTCCAGATACTGTTCACTGCGGCCCGCCACGGATGTGGATGTCATGGATTCATCCCCGTATTTGATGGTGGAGGACAACGTCACATTGGGACTCAGTTCCCCGAACAGGTCTGTATGTTCCTCATAAAATGCATACATCCGGTCCACATCCAGGGAGCGGGAGGCCAGGTTGGTTACATTTACATTAATCTGGTTCACTCCCATACTGGCAAAGCTTTCCACCACGCTGCCCATATATCCGTTGACCAGACTTACCAGTATGATAACCGCGGCCACGCCGATGATGATTCCCAGCATGGTCAGGAATGAACGCATCTTGTTGCCCCAAATGCTTTTCAGGGCCAGCTTAAATGATTGCAGCATAGTCTTTTACATCTCCGTCAAAATTAATCTGCCCATCCTTTATCCTGACCACCCGCCTGGCTTCCATGGCAATGGCATTATCATGGGTAATCATCACAATGGTGTTTCCCTCCTCATTGAGCTGTTTGAGGAATCCCAGCACATCACGGCTGGTCTTGGAATCCAGGGCTCCGGTTGGTTCGTCAGCAAGTATCAGGGAAGGATTTCCGGCCAGGGCCCTGGCAATGGACACTCTCTGCTGCTGGCCGCCGGAGAGCTGGTTGGGCATGTTCTTCCATTTTTCCGTCAGCCCTACTTTTTCCAGGGAAGCCATGGCACGTTCCCTGCGCTCTGCATTCCCCACCCCTGCATACAGAAGAGGAAGCTCCACATTCTCCAGTATGTTAAGCTTGGGCAGCAGGTTGTACTGCTGAAAAATAAAACCAATCATCCTGTTGCGGATGCGCGCCAGCTGTTTGTCATCCATGATTCCCACATCCTCGCCTCCCAGAAGATATTCGCCGTCCGTGGGCACATCCAGGGCTCCTATGATGTTCATGAGGGTGGACTTGCCGCTTCCCGACTTGCCTACAATGGCCACAAACTCGCCCCGGTCTATCTTCAGGTTGATATCGTCGTTGGCCCGCACCTCTTCCCCTCCAAGATAATATATCTTATGGATATGTCTCAGCTCAATGAGAGCCTCTTCCTGACTGGTTTTGTCCATCTGCCACCAATTCCTCTCTGTCCTGTTCACGTCCCATTCAGGCCGGACTTACGTACGTAACGTTTTCTCCGCCTGACGGTTACCTGCCCGGTCTAACGGTTTCCTCCGGTCCCTCCGCGGTTTCCTCCCCCGCCGGACCCGCTGCGGTTTCCGCCGCCCATGTTTCCGCCTCCGCCGGGCGGACCGCCCATGCCGCCGTCCATCATCATCATGACGCTGCTGGTGCTGTTTTTGCTGGATTCAGACACATATACCACGTCGCCTTCCGAAAGGCCGCTTATGATTTCCACATATGTATCGCTTGCCAGACCTGTCTCCACCTTGACGGAACGGAATCCGGCAGGCACAGGTCCCTGCTGTTCAGTCACTGTGTCGTCCTTCACATAGACCTGGTTGCCTCTCATCAGCGCATCCACCGGTATGGCCAGCACATTATCCGCTTCCTCCAGGGTTATGACCCCGTCCACATTCATACCGGGCAGCAAATCCCCCATGTCATCCAGGGTAACGGTCACCGGATAGGTGCTTACCCCGTTGGAGTAGGTGCTCTCCAGGCTTACATTGGTCACTGTGCCTGAAAATGTCTGACCCTCAAAAGCGTCGGCCGCAACCTCCACCTTCTGGCCCACCTTTACCTTCTTGATATCCAGCTCATCTATGGACATCTCAAATGTCAGGCTGGACAAATCATAAATGGTGGCCAATACTGTGGTGCTGGAGCTGTTCTTGGTTATATTGTCTCCCACCTTAAAATTCTTTGTAATAACCTGACCGGAGATAGGCGCCTTTATGGTGTAATTATCATAGCTGTCCTGGGTGCTGTCCAACTTGTTCTGGGCCGACTCCACGCTCTCCTCCGCCTTGTCCAGCGCATCCTTGTAATTCTGAATCAGTTTATCCGCTGATTTATCTGTCATCTTAAATACAGGTGTTCCCCTGGTAACATAGTCGCCTACATTTACCAGAAGTGATTCCACCTCCACGCTGGCTGACAGGTCGGCATTCATGGTAGTGTCCACTGATGCCTCAAACACCCCATCCTCACTGCCTGTAAATTCCCCAATCCGGGCCGTGGCTTTCATGGATGTGGTCAAACCTCCGGGGTTCGGAACCAGTATGGTAACCACCCGCACCAGCCGTCCGCCTGTCAGGACGGTTTCCTGGTTTGCCACTGCCTTAACCGTTCCCGCCGCCTGTTCCCCCGTATCCGTCAGGGTGACTGCCGCAGGCATTCCGGCTCCTATAACAGCTGCTTCCCCGGATAAAAAAGGGATTCTTATTTCCATCACGTCATCGCTGTAAACGTCAGCCAGCTTGGTGTTGCCGCTCACCTTATCCCCGGGGCTGATATACAGTTCCTTGATATATCCTGTGTCGGTGGCTTTGTATGTGTTTCCGCTGTAATCACTCAGGGCGTCATTATAATCTTCCAGGGCATCCTCATAGGAGGACTGGGACCTGGCCAGGGAATTAACTGAGCTGGTCAGCTGGGACTCCATGCTGGACTTGTCAATTTCATAGAGCACCTGGTCCTTCTCCACCTGGTCTCCCTCTTCAAAGCCGGCGGACAATACCTCTCCTTCCACCATGGAAGTAATGCTGTATGTGTCTTTGGCCTTAAGGGTTCCCGATGAGGACAGTTCCGAGGTAATATCCCTGCGTTCCACCGCAGCCGTATTATGGGACTGCGCCTGGGCAGTGGCTGCCTTTGCCTTCATGCCTCTTAAGGTCATGGCCTCGGCGGCCCCGGCTCCCAGTATCAGCAGGAACACAACGGGCTTTACCCATTTTTTCTTTCCGTTTCCGCCCTTCCTTACCTGGGCAGCGGCTCCAGGCGCTGTATCTTTCTGAATTTTGCCCGGAGAGGGCTTTAAAAAGCGCAGGATGCCTTTCTTCTTCTCTTCCATACCGCACCTCACCCTTAATATTCTATGGCGTCAACTGCTGTGTAGCTGCTGCCGCTCTTATTGCATACCATGACCACTTCGTCTCCTACCTCTATGCTGCCATAGATGGAAAACAGGTATTGAAGCTCCGAGGAATTCAGGCTGATGGTGAGATATCCGTCCTCGTCAATTCCATCCTCCCCAAAATCACCGTCCGAATTGTCGTCATCAATCTCCAGGCGGATGGATGTGGGGGTCATCACGTCCGTGGACTTATAATAAATGTTCTTAACCTCGCCCTTTAACAGCACATAGGCGTTGTTGCCCTCCAGGTCATCGTCATCCCACCCCCTGGTGGTGTAGGCCCATATGGTCCTGGACTTTACATTGTAGTAGACAACGGCAAAGCCTGCATCCTGCTGGGATGTCTTCACTGCCTCCAGTGTGCTGGCTGTTCCGTTTAAAAACACATTGGCGTTTTCCGAACCGAAGGGCACGGACTGAATTACGCTGAAGCCCTTGCGCACCAGGATGGGTCCCTTGCGCTCATCATCCAGGATGGTAATGGGATTGATTTCCCCGTCAGAGTTAAGCTCGCAGTCCAGAACAGTCCCGTATATCTCGCTGCTGCCCTTTTTCTTAGTCTTCAGCAGGTTGTAGAATATGTTCATGCAGTCTGTCTGGTTCAGCACTTCCTCCGGCTGGCGGTTCACCTCCTCGTTCAGTTCCAGATAGTTGAATCTGGAAATGCGCGAGGATGCCAGGTCTCCGGTGAAATCCTCGTCTGAATAGCCCAGCATGGTCAGCAATGCCTTCACCGCGTCCTTATATGTAATGTATTCCTCCGGCTTAAAGAGCCCTCCCAGGAAACCGGTCATCCAGCCCTGGGACGCCGCTATGCGGATATAGACGGCATCCGGATGGGTGCCCGGCACATCCGCAAATACGGACACGCTGGAGGCAGGAAGGTTTTCCCGGTAGCTGGAGGCATTTACCAGCATCCTGGCAAAATCACCTCGGGTCACCTGTCCCGTGTAGTCCGTCACATTCAGAATGCCGGTCAGGTTCACCACCTGTTTTCTCATATCAAAGTTTGCGGATGATGTATTGGCCATAACGGTCATAGGCAGAGCTGAGGTCACTGCAGTAACAGCTGCCAGGGAACCGCATATGTAACGGCAGGCTGCATATGGTCTTTTCATTGCTTTTGCTCCTCTCAAATCAATGGTGTTATCCTTTATTTTTTAATACTCTATCACAGTAATGTGTTCATTTTGTGATAAGGGAACAAAATCAGCAACTAAAAAATGCCTGTGAACGCACAGATGAATTCCGGCTTTCCACAGACATATTTTCTGGTTTTCGTCATTGACAACTACATTAACGGGGCAATAAGGCGCATAAGACGTCCCAGCTTCTTCCCCATCCAACTGTAATTTTTGCAGTCCTCCATGGTGATAAGACTGCATTTTTTAAGTGTTTCCTCGAAATCCCGCTCCACGTCAAAAACCACCGGATTCCGGTAAATGTAGGCCGCGCATTCAAAATGCAGGTACAGGCTTCTGAAATCCAGATTAATGGTGCCAACCACCGCCTTCTCATCATCGCTGACAAATACCTTTGCATGGACAAATCCCGGGGTGTATTCGTAGATTTTCACGCCGGCCCGCGTCAAATCGGGATAATAGGTCCTGGCCAGCATGTAGGCATACTTCTTATCCGGTATATGGGGCATAATCAGCTTTACGTCAATGCCCCGCTTGGCAGCATAACTCAGGGCATTGACCATCTCATCGTCCAGAATCAGGTAGGGCGTCATAATATGGACATAATTCCTGGCCTGGTTCAGGATATCCAGATAGACCCGCTCTCCCACCTGCTCACGGTCCATGGGACTGTCCCCATAGGGCAGCACAAAGCCGGAATGGTCCGCGGCCAGGGGATGCTCATAGTCTGCGGGAACAGCGTATTTCCCATAATTCTCCGGCTGTTTTTCCGTCACGTTCCACATCTGCAGAAACATCATGGTAAAGCTCTGAACCGCATCTCCCTTCAGCATGATGGCCGTATCCTTCCAGTGGCCGAACCGCACCTTGCGGTTAATGTACTCGTCCGCCAGGTTCACTCCGCCTGTAAAGGCCGTATGTCCGTCTATGACCACAATCTTCCTGTGGTCCCTGTTATTCTGATAGGTAGATAAGGTGGGCTTAATGGGCGAGAACATCTTGCAGCGGATGCCCTTTTTCTCCAGCACCCTGGGATAATGGTACGGCAGGAGCATAAGGCAGCACATGCCGTCATACATGACCCTGACCTCCACTCCCTCCCTAACCTTCTCCTCCAGCACCTCCAGGATACTGTCCCACATGTATCCCCGCTCCACAATAAAATATTCCATGAAAATAAAGTGCCGGGCCCCCTTAAGCTCCCTCATGAGCGCCTCAAACTTATCCTCTCCCAGAGGAAAGTATTCCACATGGGTGTTGCCGTAGGCGGGATACCCTGCATGGTCCTTCATGTAGTCAATGAGGTGGCTGCTTCTCTTGCTGGCCTCCCTGATTCGCTCCTGGACCGCCTCATCCTGCCTGAGATAGGGAGCTGTGTCCCCTATGGTTTTCTTCAGACGGCGGGCCAGAAGCTTTGTCTGGAACTGCATCTGCACAAAGATGTACAGCAGGACGCCAAACACCGGAATCACCAGAACCGGCACAATCCAGGCCAGCTTAAAGCTGGAGTTAATGGGTTCATTGAAAATATAGATGATGACAGCCGCACTCAGAAGGATGGATATGGCGTATACAATGTGCATGTACTCTTCCAGCCACCGGAAGGCTCCAAACAGAATTCCCACCTGTATGGCCATGAACAGAACCACAAAGGCCGTCCTTCCAAATATAATCCGGAATAATCCCCTTAGTTTCTTCATCCTGTCCCTTTTCTCCTCTCGCGTCGCTTAAAAACCCCTGGCAAAAAACCGGCCTCGGCCGGTGTGACTCACGAAAGCGTGTCAGAAAATTGCGTTCCGCCAGCTGTGCGTCCCACTTTGTGGGAAACGCCGGGAATGAATTTTCAAACACGCTCGGGGGTAATCCTTTGTCTTTATACGGCCGTTTCAGCCCTTTGTGTACCGGTGAAAATCTTACTGTCCAAATCAGCAATGGTCACTTTCTCTAAATATGCCTGACAGCACTGGTTCAGCTCTCCATAGAGCTCATCCATAATTCCTGCCATGCCTGACGATATGAGACAGGCCATGTGAGGATTGCCGCTTTTCCAGGAAGCAGCCACAAAGGGCGTATCCAGGGCCTCAGCCACCATGGACAGATTCACGTCCCTGCTGTCACGGTGGAACAGATAACCGCCGTCCACCCCTTCCTTTGTCTTCACAAGGTCCGCCTTCTTAAGCTTTGCCATGACCTTACGTATCCTGGCAGCATTGGTACAGACATTCTCTGCAAGTCCTTCGCTGGAATACACAGTCCCCTTGTGATTCAAAAAAACCAGCGCATGCACCGCAATGGTAAATTCACTTGTCACTTTTCCGATTCCCCTTTCCTACCTGTAACAGCCTGCTGCTGTCTCACCCTAAATCATACCATTTTTCACAGGAAAATGCACTTGTTTTTTCATATCATACATTATATCACAGCCTGTGCAGCGTCAACTCCCGCTGACCAGACCCAATCATGAGCCAAACGGAATGATTGCCTCCCCGGCCGGTTCTGCATCTCCGGCCGTTCCTGCTTCTCCGGCCGTTCCTGCATCTCCGGCTGTTCCTGCATCTCCGGCCGTTCCTTCCGTTGTTCCCGCTGTCTGTCCTTCCTGATTGTTTTCTCCTGCATCTGCCTGGGGCTGGTCCCCTGCAGACGGCAGGGCAGCTGAATTATGCTGTATCTTAGCAGGCTTTGCTTTGTAGGTACTGGTGTAAAGAAAGGTTTCTTCCTCCACCTGACCGTCTTTTGTGAGAATGCGGTATGATTTCCAGACCGAGCCCGGCTGGGCCTGCTCCACTATCTTCTCTTCCCCGTATGCCAGTTCCGGGTTTTCCTCATAAACAGGCTCCGGCGGTTCCAGGTCCCTGACCTTTTCTGAACGCATGGAAATGCGTTCATTCTCTTCCAGCAAGGGCAGACCGACAATGGAAAGCTTCAGCTGTTTTCCGTCAAAGGACGCCCTAAGGCCAATGGCAGTGTCCTGGGTATTGACAAATTTAAGGTCGGGTCCTGCATAGCCGTCAAAACTAACCATGGCATCCTGTCCCCTATCAATATAACTGGGCGCAAAGCTGTGGAAATTCCGCTCCGTTGTCTTGTATCCTGAATTGATGATGGCATGGTACAGCGTGGTGGAAACCTGGCACACGCCGCCGCCCGGTTCCTCTATCAGGACACCATTCCTGTAGGCACCGGCGGGCTGGTAGCCCTTTTCGCTGGTGCGGTTGCCTGTGGCCAGGTTAAAGGAGAATTCCTCCCCGGGCTTTAACACCACACCGTCTATGGCATCTGATGCAAGACGGATGTTCTGGTTCCTGTTCTTATTATCCGTTGTGGTGGTGGTAAAGGTACCAATTACCTTGTACTGGTCCCTGGCCTGGGCAGCCGTCCGTTTGGGCGCTATGGAATCAAAGGCCGCCTGGATTTCCGTCCGGAACTCACCCTTTCTGGCTGCCTCCATCAGTTCCTCCACCAGCTGCTCCTGCTTCAGGCTGCGTCCATACTGTTCCTGGGTATAGCGGTAGGTCTTTGCGTCCTTGTCAAAGGATTCCATCTGGGAATCCGCCGCCCCCCTGTCCCATTTTTGGGCCAGCTCCGCTGCCTGTCCCGCAAATGCCTGTTCCAGACGGTCATAATCCAGCTCATAGCTCTGGGGCTTATCCCTATCCGCGTGTTCTATGGTTTCAAGTATTTTATCCAGCTGGGGACCTGTGAGGTCTTCCAGGGCAATGCTCTCTTCCCCATCCCGGACCTTCATATCCCAGCGGTATGCCTCCCTTATCTTGGATGCAGCCTGTTCCATGGTCAGTCCGTCCAGCTTTATATTTCCAACCGATACGTTTCCCAGACGTCCTGAATCCAAAGCTCCTGTCATTTCCGTGCTGCCCGGTGTTTCTATGCTTACCTGGGCTCCTTTGGCCTCCCGTCCCCTTTCCCTGATTCGTGCTGCTGCTCCGTAGATTATGACAGCCGCGGCCAGAGCTGACAGGAGCCATGCCTTACGGACCGTTACTCTTGTCCTTCTATGGTATTTTCTTCTTATGGCTCTGGCTCTGCTTCTGTTCATCTTTCTATCTCCGTTTTCCTTCCATTGTCTGTTCTATGATATTTTTCATCATGTCCTCGTTCAGCTGTCCGCTGGCGTATCCGAATACGTTTCCGTCCCTGTCAATCATAAACGTGGTGGGATAAGAATAGATGCCGTATGCGCTGAACAGCTCGCCCGTGGTATCCATGAGCACCGGATATGTGTATCCGTTTTCCTCCAGGAATTCTTTGATTCCCTCTTCTGATTTTTCATTGCCATATCCCGGTCCGGCCACCCCCAGTACAATAAGGGCGTCATCCCCTTCCGTATCATAGGTTTCGTATATTTTCTGTATATCCGGCATCTCTGCCCGGCAGGGCGGACACCATGTGGCCCAGAAATTTAAGAATATGGTCTTTCCCTTGTAATCTGACAGGGAATGGGTGTTGCCGTACTGGTCCTTAAGCGTAAAATCAACGGCTGGAAGCACATCCTGTTCTCCGGCGCCGGACTGGTCCGTCCCATTTTCTTCCCCTGCATTTCCGTCTGCTGCATTGGCTTTATTTGTATCCGGTGTGTCAGACGGATTCACTGCACCTGCGGTCTTTTCTTCTGCGGTATCTGCTTCTTCTGCCCCATCTGCGGTTTTGGTTTGAGCCTTAATACCTTCTGTTTCAGATTCGCTGTCACCGGATTCGGACTCCGTATCAGCAGCAGCCGGGGGGTTGCCGCCCTTTCCCGGCTCCTGGCTGCCCTGGACCGAAGACTGGGACTGGAACCTGGAAAGGTATCCTGTCACTGCATTCATTCTTCCGGTAAACATCAGAAGGCCCATGAAAATCATCAGGATTCCTCCCACCTTCACCGTGTATTTCACCACATTGCCATGGGTCTTAAAGAATTCCAGCAGAGAAGTGGTGAACAATCCCACTGCAAGGAACGGCAGTACAAATCCCAGTGTATAAACTCCAATCAGGCCAAAGGCCAATGCCTTTGTACTGGCAGATGCCGCCATGAGAAGAACGCTTGCAAGGGCCGGTCCCACACAGGGCGTCCATGCAAAACTGAAGGTAAAGCCCATAACCAGGGCAGTCACCGGCGACATGGCCAGCATATCCAGCTTGAAAGGCAGCCTGTGCTCCTTTCCCATGGCTCCGCTCTTACCAAAAAACCCCAGTTGATAAAATCCAAAGAGCACCACCAGGATTCCCCCCGCCCTGGCAAAGAAAAGCTGGTTGCTCTTAAAGAAGGTTCCCAGGGTGGAGAATCCCAGTCCCAGCAGGAAGAAGGCAAAGCTGACGCCGATGACAAAACAGAGCGTGTGAAGCATTACCTTGCTCCGTTCATAGTGCATGCGGCCGTCCTCACCGCGCTTCCCGGTACCGCCGGAGAGATACCCGATGTATAAGGGTATGAGGGGCAGGACGCAGGGAGAGAAAAAGCTGACCAGTCCCTGTATGAATACCGTCAGAACCGGTACGCTGATATCGAATGAAAATCCCATAGGTGTGTCTCCTTTTTATGTGTGATGTTTTGTGTCATATATTCTATCTTTTTTTGTGACATTGTCATACTGCAAATAAATCATTAAAGGCCTCGCTCATGGTCGGATGGGTGTAGATGGTATCCCTCAGCACCTGATATGGCACCTTTGCATCCATGGCAAGCTTAATCAGATTAATCATCTCATAGGATTCCTGGCAGAACAGGTGGGCTCCCAGAATTAGTCCTGTCTCCTCATCTATCACTGCCTTTAGCAGCCCGGCCGGCTGTTCCAGCACCTGGGCCTTTGGAATGGCTGCCGCCGCCAGTCTGGCTATCTTTACCTTATACCCCTTTTCCACTGCCTCTTTTTCACTTAATCCCACTCTGGAGAAAGGCGGAATCAGGAAAACACTGTAAGGCACAGCGCCTCTTTTCTTCAATGTGTAGCTTCCATCTCCCAGAACCTTGGACTTCACGATTCTGAAATCATCCAGGGAAATGTATGTAAACTGCAGTCCGCCCCTCACATCGCCCATGGCATAGATATGAGGCGCTGTGGTGGTCAGGGAATCATCCGTTACAATCCCGCCTCTGGGTCCTACCTGGACACCGGCTGCTTCCAGATTAAGTCCGGCTGTATTTGGCCTGCGCCCTGTGGCTACCAGGACAGCCTCGGCCTCCAGCTTCTGAACTTCCTTTCCTGTATCCACAACCACCAGGGCCCTTCCTTCGGCCTGTTCCAGCGCCTTTACCCTGACCCCGGTCATGACATGGATGCCTCTGGACTCCAGGGACTCCCTGACAGCTCCTGCAATTTCCTCATCCTCCCTAGGAAGGAATACATCTCCATCCTGAAGTATGGTCACTTTTGAGCCAAAACTTGCATATATGGAAGAAAATTCTACGCCTATGTAGCCGCCGCCGATGATAACCAGCCTGGCCGGCAGCCGGGTCAGGTTCAGAAGGCCTTCGCTGGTGTAAACATAGGGATTTCCTTTCAGTCCCTCGATGGGAGGTATGAAAGCGGATGAGCCTGTATTAATAAATATCTGCTCTCCTTCCACCTGGAAGGTCCTTCCGTCTTTCTCCACTTCCACCACATGAGGTGACTGGAAACTGGCGGTTCCATCAATCACTGTAATGTTGGGGCTGCTGTCCAGTTTCTGGTAATTCTTTCCCCGAAGCCGCGCTGTCAGGTCTTCCTTCTGCTCCATGGCTGCTTTATAGGCTGCGGCCTTCTCCTCAAAGGATCCGCCCTTGGCCGCTGCCAGCCCTGCCCTGTACACCAGTGATTTGGTAGGAATACAGCCCACATTAATACAGGTACCGCCATACATTTTTGAAGACCGCTCTATAAGCGCCACCTTTTTCCCGGCCGCCCCAAGAGCTCCTGCCATGGTCTTTCCGCCTTTTCCAAAGCCGATTATAACTGCATCGTATTTTGTCCTGTTCTCCTTCATATTCTCCTTCATCGCCATTCTCCTTATCTATATGTAATATCATTTGTTACAGTTCATACTGTAACTATACATGATACAGTTATCTTTGTCAAGCATTTTATTTGACTTATTATCGGTTCATGTTACGGCTGATTGTATCCGGCAAAAAGTACTGGCCATCAGTAAACATCAACCTGCCGTTAAGCCATCCTCTTCTTGAAAAATGCAGACACAATATCCCAACTGCCAAAGGAGCTGTCCGCTTACATCGTTACTGCAAGCGGACAGCTCCCTTTCTGTCTGTCACATATGTTAGCCACACAAGGTTTTAAACCCTGCCGGACTCTGCTTTCTCAAACCTCTTAATCTTCCAACGCCTGGCGGATATCCTCAATAATATCATCGGCAGACTCCAGTCCAACGCTGAAACGAATCATGGACGGGTCCACGCCCGCCTCCACCAGCTGTTCATCCGTAAGCTGACGGTGGGTATGGCTGGCCGGATGAAGCACAGCTGTCCTGGAATCAGCCACATGGGTTTCAATGGAGCACAGCTTCAGCTTATCCATAAACACGGAAGCCGCCTGACGCCCGCCCTTTAAACCAAAGGAAATAACGCCGCAGGTGCCCTTCGGCATGTATTTTTGGGCCAGCTCATAATACTTATCCCCCGGAAGTCCCGGATATTTCACCCAGGCCACATCCTCCCTGGACTGAAGATAGGAAGCCACCTTAAATGCGCTCTCACAGTGTCTTGGCATCCTTAAATGAAGGGTTTCCAGGCCAATATTGATGAGAAATGCATTCTGCGGGGACTGGATGGAACCCAAATCCCTCATAAGCTGGGCTGTGGCCTTCTGGATATAGGCCAGCCTGCCAAATTTCCGGGTATACACAATGCCGTGATAAGACTCGTCAGGCTCTGTCAGACCTTTGAATTTGTCATGATGGGCCTCCCAGTCAAAGTTGCCGCTGTCCACAATACATCCGCCCACCGTAGCTGCATGGCCGTCGATGTATTTTGTGGTACTGTGCGTGACAATATCCGCCCCCCACTCAAAGGGACGGCAGTTAATGGGGGTTGCAAAGGTATTATCCACAATCAGAGGCACCCCATGACTGTGGGCAAGACGTGCAAACTTTTCAAAATCCAGCACGGTCAGGGCGGGGTTGGCAATGCTCTCCGCAAATACCACCTTAGTGTTTGGCCTGAATGCCTTTGCCAGTTCCTCCTCGTCTGCATCCGGATTCACCAGGGTGCACTCCACTCCCATTTTTGGGAAGGTAACAGTGAACAGATTGGTGGAACCGCCGTATATGGTGGAGGAGCTGATTACATGGTCTCCTGCCTGGCAGATATTAAGGATTGCATAAAATGTGGCTGCCTGACCTGAGGAAGTGAGCATGGCTCCCACGCCGCCCTCCAGCTGGCAGATTTTTGATGCCACTGCGTCATTGGTGGGGTTCGCCAGCCTGGTATAGAAATAACCGTTCTCCTCCAGGTCAAAAAGACGGCCCATCTGCTCGCTGGTTGTATACTTAAAAGTTGTGCTCTGGTAGATAGGAAGCTGTCTGGGCTCGCCGTTCTTCGGCTCCCATCCTCCCTGTAAACAGATTGTGTCTAATGATTGTCTGCTCATATTTCCTGTATCCTCCTTATGGTCAGGTTCTGAATGGTAATTTAGATGGTAATGAGATTGTATTCCTTATTGCCAAGTCCCAGCTTCACAGCGTGGTCAATGCAGGTCTCCCAGTTTGTATCCGGATGTGTATTGATGAAATGGTCATGGCTGTGATGGTCCTGTTCCGCCAGGAAACTTCCGGCAAGCACGGGCTGGCGGTTTACCGCATCCACGCAGGCCATGTCCAGGGCTACCGGGTCAAATGAGGCAAACATACCCACGTTAGGCACAATGGGGGCATCATTTTCCGAATGGCAGTCACAGTTGGGGGATACGTCCACCACCAGGCTCACATGGAAATTAGGGCGTCCCTTCAGCACTGCCAGGGAATATTCGGCAATCTTCCGGTTCAGGATATCATTGGCCTCATCACACATGGAGTCCACTGCGTCTACGGGACAGGCGCCGATGCAGCGTCCGCATCCAACGCACTTGTTTGTGTCAATGGAAGCCTTGCGTTCCCGGACCGTGATGGCGCCGTGGGCGCAGTTTCTCTGACAGGCGCCGCATCCAATACATGTATCCGTATGTACAAACGGCTTGCCGGCATTGTGCATTTCCATCTTACCGGCTCGGGAGCCGCTGCCCATGCCCAGGTTCTTAAGGGTTCCGCCGAACCCGGTGGCCTCATGGCCCTTAAAATGGGTCATGGAAATGACGATATCCGCATCCATGATGGCCCGGCCAATCTTTGCTTCCTTTACATACTCTCCGTCAATGGGAACCAGGGCTTCATCCGTTCCCTTAAGGCCGTCGGCAATGATAATATGACATCCCGTGGTAAAGGGATTATAGCCATTTTCATAAGCAGCGTCCAGGTGGTCCAATGCATTCTTTCTCCGCCCTACGTAGAGGGTATTGCAGTCGGTCAGAAATACCCTGCCCTTCCGGGACCGGATTAAATCCACCAGAACCTTGGAATAGTTGGCACGCAGATAAGCCAGGTTTCCAGGTTCACCAAAGTGAATCTTGATTGCAGTGTATTTGTTGTTAAAGTCAATATCCATCATGCCGGCCTTTTTCACCAGTCTCTCCAGCTTCTGCAGGAGATTTTCCGTAAGTGTGGTCCTCATGTTGGTGTAATATACATTTGATACTGCCATGATGTCCTCCTTCTGATTCATTATCCCGTTTATTATACTTCAAACCCTCCATTTATTCAATCCTGTATGTGACGGCACCATGCCTAAATTTTCCTCAGCCAGCATTTCCTCCCGGTATTACAGATATTCTGCACATTACAAAAGACCCTGCACAAAGCAGGGCCGTTTATATGATTCCATGAATTTTAAATAACGTAACCGTCTAAATCCCTTTCTGCTTCCTGCGGTAAATCAGATAGGAGTACACACTTGGAATCAGGACCATTGCCATGAAAACAAGAAAGAACAGAGACGCCAGATGAAAAAAGCCCATAACCAGCATCAGTATGCCCCCTGCCGTCCATACATACCCTGCCATGCGGTGGGTTCTGTTCCAGTTATCTTCATCTGCCAGAGTCCATGGAAGCTTGATGCCCATAGTATAATTCTGCCTGCATTTGGGCAAATAATTGCCTGCCGCCACAAACATCAGTGCTATGGGGATGCTTACCAGACTGCCCACGTCAATGTCCATACCGATTCCGGACAGGACAATCACAAACTGGACCATTACGGCCAGCAGAACCACGAACCACCGCGAAATCTGCTTTAATTCCATGGAACGGTTGATATTCTCCCGTTTGGGGTCAATCCGGTAAATTACATTTACCATGGCTGCCATGAGAAGCATAAAGGCAGGTATGCCAAACGCCGCCATGTTGCGGCTGGAATAACCGTTGACCACATTGTCCGAACCCCAGTGGGTGGGAACCTGCTCCGGCAGGCGGTTATAAAACAGCAGGGAAATAAGAAAGGGCACAAAGGCCAGCATCCAGTATAATATATCCCACTTGGATATTTTTCTGTTAATCTTCTTCATGTTTGTCTTCCTCCATTAATGAATGCAGCCAGGAAAGGACTTCCTGGAATACGGTGGTATTCAGCTCATAATAAATATATTTTCCTGATTTCCGGTCCTCTATGAGACCTGCCTGCCTGAGTATATTCAGGTGGTGGGAAATGGTGGCACCGGTTGTGTCAAAATGCTCCACAATCTGCCCCGCAGTCATGCTTCCCTGCTTTAGCAGATTGAGTATCTCCCGGCGGGTGGGGTCGGACAGGGCCTTAAATGTATCACCAAAGGACATGGACGGCATGCCTCCTTTCGCTTTGCCTGATTTTTGTACAGGGTAACTTGCTTATACAGAGTAACTTGCGGCACCGGCTCTTTATCTGGTGTATCATCATTTAGATATTTTTCTAAATATCTAAATGTATTATACCAAACCTTCTGATATATGTCAAGAAGGAGGAAAACATAATGCGTTCCGGTTATATATCCCGGGCATATGTTTTCCTCCCACGCTGTCAGCCCCAGCTGATAATCCAATGGATACAGGCTTTTGGGTTACTCTGTCTGGTTTTCCATCTCAACCGCCAGTTTCAGATTGGCTTTCTCATATTCATTAAAAAGGGTTGTATCAAAGGTATCGGCAGGACACTCACCTGAATACCATGTAAATGTACTGAAAAATTCATTCCAGAATTCATTCTTAAAAATATATCCATGACGGGCGTAAATTTCATTGCGGAACACCGGTATCAGCTCCGGCCTCCAGCTTATCTGCTGCATTTCTTCCATGGAATAATATCTGGTGCCGGAATCAAAGACAGGAGAATCATAGTTACCGGGAACTTCTCCCACAGGATATATGCCGGCTCCGCCTTGCTCCACTTCCTTTTTATAGGCCGATATAACATAATGCAGGGCCTCTGGCGTAGGGGCCTTGGCATCCGCCTTGCAGATACCAAGATAATCCCATATGATTTCGTTGGACAGGAACTGGTATCCCGACGATACCTTTTTCAGGGTCACAATGCTTTCCAGATTAAACTGGCTGTATCCGTCTGAAAGGCACCATATCCTGTATTTTCCGCTATCCGTCTCACCTCTGGCGCAAAAGAAGCTTCTCATGTTGGTATCGCCGTGTTCGGCATAATACCGGTCATACCGGGGCAGATAAACCCACTGAAGACCTGTTTTCATACGGTCAAGCGTCAGGCCGGTCTTCTCTGCCAGGAACGCGTCAATCTGTTCTGTTTCCAGCCTCACCATGTCCGTATAGAGCTCTGGCTGTCCAACGGTTTCCAGATACATATCCCGTTCATCCTCTGTAAGCTGGGGCTGTTCCAGGCCGGCGCCTGAATAAAACACTTCATCCAGGTTAATATATTCCGGACTCCGGTAATCAGACAAAAGAAATCCATAGTTGTCAGCCCGGTTCAGATATTCCTCAAAGCCGCGCAGCTCCTCTTGCGTCAGAGGACGCTTTGGCACGTCCGCCGCGGTCTGGTCCGCAGCACTGTCCGGCGGGCGGGAGTCTTCCTGGCTGACAGAGCCGGCCGTATGATTGTTTCCTGATGCTTCTGTATTATCCATGTCCCCGGTTTCTGTGCGGCATGCCGCCAGACCCAGCATGGCGGACAGCACGGTCAGGGCCAGCATACCCCTTAGACACCTGGCTGCCATGCATTTCTTTTTATTATATTTCATGTAAACCTGTCCTCCTCACTGTCTGAATCAGCGTCAGCCTGCCCCTGCTATTCCCTGACCCACGCCGCCTTGCAGGCCCGTTTTGCCTCATACATGGCATCATCCGCCTTCTTTAACAAAATGGCTGTCTCCATGCCGTCCTCCGGATAAAAAACGTATCCGGCTGAAAAACGAACCGGGATATGCTCCTTGTTTCCCAACTCCACCGTACATGTTTCCATGGCTTTTATGAGACTTAATTCGTATTCCATTAATTCCTCTTTTGAGGTGCATCCGTAAAGGAACAGGGCAAACTCATCCCCGCTGAGACGGGCTGCAATGCACTGACGGCTGCCGCAGCTTTTTAACAGGGCTGCTATGGCTGCCAGATACCGGTCCCCGTTTTCATGGCCGTACCTGTCATTGACCTGCTTCAGGTTGTCTGCATCGGCCATTAGCATCATGCCGCGGCCCAGTTTTTCCGGTTCCTCAAACAACTGTTCCATACGGCGGTAAAATGCCCTTCTGTTGTACATGCCTGTCAGAAGGTCAATGTCCCGTTCCCTCTCTATCTTTTTCTTTTCCCTGATGTCATCCGTGACATCCACTATCATGCCCAGCACGCTGTTCTCCCGTTCAAAGGATTCCAAACGGATATAACCCGGGGCAGTGCCCTCCAATTGATATATCCCGTTCTCCCGGTCCAGGGGATGATTCCTGAGTTCGCCCAGCTTCTCCTCAAACAGATGATGGTCTGCCAGAAGTTCTTCTGCTTCCTGCTCCTTTAGCCGGAGGATATCCGCCAGACGGGTGGTTGCCATAACACGCTTCATGTCGCGGTTGTATTCGTATACACCTATGGGTACTTTGGCCATTTCCAGAATGCGGGATATTTTGTTGGTGGTATCCAGCAGACTTTCCACCATTTTGTTTATCTGGAAGCTCAGTTCCCTGAATTCGGGCGTACTGTCCACCTCCACACGGGTGTCCAGGTTTCCTCCGGTTATTTTCCCCAGTTTCTTTTGGATGGAGGATATCCCCGTTAAGATATAATGGTCCATGTCCCTGGATATAAACAGAATCATCAGCAGCGATATGCCCATAAGGTATGCTGCTACCATCAGGGTGCTGCGGTTTACTTCCCGGTACAGGGATGCACTGGTTGACGACAGGCCCAGTATGGCGGAGCTGCTCCGTCCGAAGACGCAGTAGCTGTCTTCGCTGTTTATGACTGCCCTGACTCCCCGGTCGGTAATGGATAGCTGTTCTGGGTGAAGCCCGATTTCCTGGATTTGTTTTCCCACCAGGCTTTCGTCCGTGGACCCCAGGATGACGCTGCTTTCCGGGTCTATGGCGTATATGGTGGAATCCTTTTCTGAGGTCACCAGGGAAAATATGTAGGAAAGCTCGGTCCGCTTCATGGAATCTAAAACCGTTGTGGGCTCTAACCCTACCTGGATAATGCCCTTCCGGTCTTCACGCCAGACCGCTGCATACTGCATCAGCTTTCCTTCTGCCGTGTTGGGGGTTATATCCTGGCACATCTGAAGATGATAGTCCTTCAGCATGGGCAGGAAAAACTGCATCTGCCGGCCGGAGCTGAAATTTAGGCCAAAGTATTTGGGCTCGGAACCAGCGTAGAGATTTCCCTGGGTGTCAAACAGGTGAAACTCGTCTACCTGCAGCAGGCGGGCTATCTTTTGCATCTCCTGCTGGTCTTTTGTAACCTGGGGACGGTCCTGTAGGATGTAGGCAATGGCTTTGGCGCGGATAAAGCATTGCTCTTTTAGGTTTTCTCTTTCTTTTTCCGCCTCGTTTTCGTTTTGGTCCAAGATTTGGCCAACCTGCCAGAACATTTCCCGGGCGCTGGTATACATTTCGTTTCGGGCGTTGTGGATTTCTACATAATAGTTGATAAGGAGAGTGATTAACATGGCTGTCAGGATTACCATACACAGACGCTTGCGGATAATTTGCTTCATTTACCGGCACCCTCCTTTTTCTTTGGGTTGATGGGTACATTATATTATGCCTTAAATTATAGGATAGCATATTTGGGGCGGGGGAACAAGAGGGTGGACAGGGATAATATAGGGATAATATAGGGATAATAAGCATACGGCAAAAAAGGCCCCGGGAAAGAGAAAGGTCTCTTCCCCGGGGCTTTTTCGGCCGTATATCTGCCCGGCTCATTGCTATAGCATTTTTTGCATCTCGTCCGCTACGAATTGTACTTTGGTTCCTACTATTACCTGTACAGAGGTCTTGCTTGGCCTCATGACGCCTGCTACGCCTGCGGATTTTATCTTTTTCTCATCTACTAATGTGTAATCTTTTATCTCTAATCTCAGTCTTGTAATGCAGTTATCCAATGATACGATATTTCCCTTGCCGCCTAATCCTTCTAATACAATGGCAGCCACCTTGGTGAAATCGTCGTTTGCCAGTACAGCTGACATTTCCGCATCTAAATCTTCTTTCTCACGTCCCGGTGTCGGAAGGTCGAATTTGGTGATAACAGCGCGGAATACTACGTAGTAAATAACTGCGAATACAACGCCCTGTACCAACAGCATGAATGGCTGGTTGGCCATTGGCAGCCTGCAGCTGAAGATGAAGTCAGTGACGCCTGCGCTGAAGCAGAAGCCTGCAGTCCAGTGGAATGCGGCTGCTACTGCTACGGAGATACCGGTCAGGACAGCGTGTACAAGGTACAGTCCGGGAGCCAGGAACATGAAGGAGAATTCCAGGGGCTCGGTTACGCCGGATACAAAGGATGCAACTGCGCCTGCAATCAGGATACCTGCTGCATACTGCTTCTTCTCCGGCTTTGCTGTCTGGTACATTGCAAATGCTGCAGCAGGAAGACCGAACATCATAACCGGGAAGAAACCTGCCTGGTACATACCGGTTACGCCCTTGATTCCGCCTTCTGCGAAGCCCCAGAACTTGTTGATGTCGGCAATGCCGGCAATATCAAACCAGAATACTGCGTTCAGTGCATGATGCAGTCCGGTGGGAATCAGGAGACGGTTTGCAAATGCATAGATACCAGCGCCTACAGGGCCAAGTCCCATGATGTGCTCGCCAACCCACACAAGGGCATTGAACAGTGCCGGCCATACAAAGTACAGGATGGCGGACTCTGCAACCATTACAAAGGAGGTAACGATGGGCACACAGCGCTTTCCTGAGAAGAAAGCCAGTGCTGTGGGCAGCTTTGCGCTGCTGAACTTATTGTAGCAGACAGATGCCGTGATACCGGAAATAATACCGATAAAAGCATTGTCAATCTTGGAGAAGGCCAGAGGTGCTTCCTCAACTCCCATCATAGTGGCAACAACGCCGCTGTTAAGTACAGTGGTAACGGTCAGGAAGGCAACCAGACCTGCAAGACCTGCTGCACCGTGCTGGTCCTTTGATAAACCGATTGCCACACCAACTGCAAACAGCATGGGCAGCTTGTCGATTACGGCGCTTCCAATCTTCACCAACGCAAAACCAATTACCTGGATAATACCGGTTACGTCACCGCCCTGCATGGTGGAAGGACACATGGCATAGCCGATACCCATCATAATAGCTGCAACCGGCAGAACGGCAACAGGAAGCATGATGGCCTTACCTAGTTTCTGCAAATACTTCATCATAACATAAATCCCCTTTCTTTTTTAGAGACTCCTTCTATACTTTTCCCGTAGGAGTACTCTGAATTACATTTTGATAAATACTCTATTCAAACCCGTTCCCGGGTTTAAATCACTGTTGTTTGTTTCCCGGACCAGCCTGCCGGCTGGTCCGCACCCGCATATCCAACGGACCGGACATCAGGCATCTGCGGACAGGACAGCCTCCACTTCCTTCATGGCGTCCTCTTCGTCCGGTCCTTCTATACGGAAGATGACCTCATCTCCAGCCACTGTATTCATGGCCATGATGCTCATGACATCCTTTCCGTCCGCCCTGCGGTCCCCGCAGATGATTTCCACGGAGGAGCTAACGCGCAGCATCCTGACCATAAGCATGGCGGCCGGTCTTGCGTGAAGCCCCATTTCGTCTTTTAAGATAAAGCTCCGCTCAATCAACTCATACCCACCTTTATTCGTTACAGTTTGATGATGGCGGTCTCCCCTGCCTTTGCTTCCATCCCGGACACACATTCCATCTTCGGGAACTGGGGCGTATTGCAGATGATGACCGGTGTGGTTACATCATAGCCGGCTTCCTTAATTTTATCTATATCAAAGTCCAGAAGAAGGTCGCCCTGCTTTACCTTATCTCCCGCAGCCACATGGGCCTCAAAATACTGTCCCTTAAGCTGTACCGTGTCCAGTCCGATATGGATAATCAGCTCTGCGCCGTTGTCCGTCTGCATGCTGATGGCGTGTTTTGTGTCAAATACCATGGTCACCAGTCCGTCTGCCGGCGCAACCACCCTGCCGTCTGCCGGCACGATTGCTGTTCCCTTGCCCAGAATCTCCTGGCTGAAGGTGGGGTCGGCTACCTGGCTCATGGGAATGGCTGTTCCGTTCACAGGCGCTGCAATTATCTTCTCTTCCTTTTCTTCTCCCCCGAATAACTTCTTAAATGTTCCAAACATCCTTACTGCTCTCCTTTCATGTCCACTCAGGGACCCTGCAAAAAAATTATTTAGTCCTGATACGTTTGATGTGCAGGGCCAGGTAAGCCACTTCCTCCTCTGTCACCTGATGCCCGTACTGCAGCTTGATGAGCGCCTGTATCTTCTGGCTGCAGGCATATTCCTCCGGATAGAGACGGTCGATGACCTCCTGGAATTCCAGGTTATCCAGATTCATATGCTCCCCTGTAAATACCCGCTGTGCCAGAAAGCGCAGATGAGTGATGAACCTCTCATAGCTGAGGGACTGCTCATCCAGCTCTATATTGAAATACTCCCTGACCACCTCCGATACCTGCTGTATCAGATTGGTGATTTTAATTGTATCACCCATGGGCGCATCATACTCTGCATTGACGATGTGCAGGGCAATGGAAGCTGCCTCGTCCACCGGGAGCTTTACTCCCAGGTCCCTTTCAATCATGGCAATGGCATATTCGCCAATCAGGTATTCCGCGTGGTAAAAGCTGCGGACCTCCCTGATTAAGGGATTGGAAAACATCATCTTTTGTTTGTAACGTTCCAGTGCAAAATTTATATGGTCCGTAAGGGTGATATACACATTTGGGTTAATGGGTCTGTTGAGGACCTCTTTGGCATAACTGATGATTTCTGCTGAAATCTGTACATGCTCCATGGGAAGATTCACAAGCAGTTCCTTAAACCTATCCATGGTGTTCTGACTCTCCAGGCGGAATATCTTCTCCACCTTCTCCTCATCAATAGGACTGCCTTCCTTTGCCTTAAAGCCAACGCCTCTTCCCATGACGATAATTTCCCTGCCCTCTTCATCGCAGGTACTCACTACATTATTATTAATTATTTTCGCTATTTTCATAATTGCTCCTGATGAAAACAAAAAAACCAACTTTGTTAAAGAGACCCATCTACGCGTACACGCGGGTACTCATCATCCCCTTAACAAACTTGGTTTTGCCTGCCGAACAGTAACAATCCTTATTAATTATTTAATTGTAACTTCCAAAGATTTACTTCACTAACAGCATCATAGCAAATCTTAAGATAAAAGTCAACAATATTTTATATAATTTTTATATTTACCCCCACTCCCCTTGTCACAATTCCCCACACAGCCCTTGTCAGGACTTGACATACATGTAAATAATACCTGTGACAGCCAGATAAAACCAGGTGGCCGGGTTGGAAAACCAGGTGGTGAAAAAAGACAGCATCATATACATGGCAATCTGTGCATAAATCACATGGCCCGCAGGACATGTCATCTTCCGCCTGCGCCTTACCAGCCAATAGCATGCAGCCCCCAAAAGCCCGCCAAAAAGCACCATGCCAAAGACGCCGAAATCATAGTAGGCGTCATAGAACAGGGTAAGGGTGGTCAGCTCCTTTTTGGTCACAAAAAGCGGAAAGCTCACCAGGACCGGAAACAGGAACTTAAGGCCTGTCAGGGCCCAGACCGGAAACAGCATGCGGAGCCCAAAGCTGTGGGAGGCCAGCTGCTCCACCAGACAGTTGAAATTATCGTAGTTATTGGCAATATACATATAGGGCTGTGTAATAAAAATGGGCATGCGGCTGTTCTTCATCTCAAAAATGCCGTTCAGGTATTCCACGCTGTGGCTGCGCATAATGGTCAGCAACAGGTAGGCCGGAATCATGCAGGCCATCAGAACGCCCACATAGACCAGGCTGAAGGTGCCGCTCATGGAAATATAGGTAAACGCAGCCATGCCCACTGCCAGTATCAGCTGGAACCTGGACACGCAGAGCACCGGCACGGCCAGGGACAGCACCACCAGAAGCAGTCCCAGCCAGAAGCCCTGGTCCCTGGTCAGTCCCCTTCCCCTGCGGGATATCATAAGGCTGTAAACCACAAACAGGCTGGGCACCAGCACACAGGACACCGTAAAATAGTGTACTCCGCTGACATGAAAATAGGAATAGGCATGGGGCACACCGTATGAAAACAGCGGCACAAAGCCCAGCTTCCACGCCTCAAAGAAAAAGGCGAGGAAGGACACGGCCACCAGCCCTGCCATGGAATGAAGCAGCCTCTTAGCCTGCAGCGGCGATTCAGCCGAGGCGTAAAAGCGGTAGACAGACTGCATGTCCGCAGCGCTCCAGCCGTCATATATCCGGTGCAGCACCTCAAAGGCAATCCAGAAAGCAGCCACAGCCAGGCCCAGGCAGACCCATGTCATGACGCTCCAATCCGTCTGAAGCCGGCTGAGCTTAAAGCAGGAAATGCCCTGTCCGCCCACAAAAAAGAGGCAGAAAAGCCCCCTCAAATGAATCAGGTTGCCTGTCTCCCTGTAATCCTTGCCATACAGCCACAAGGCTGCTGTAATTAAAACCAGCCCAGACAGCATATAAAAATGCTGCCGGGCCAATATAAAGCTTATGATATAACAAACCAGATAAACTGCCATTAATCCGTAACCTTCTCCACAAAATCTCTCATGTATTGTTCTATTTCTGCTGCTGTGGCAAAGCTCATGGCCTTGTCAGCCACTGCCTGGAGTTCCTCTGCACTGTACTGTGTAACCATCTTTCTGGCCTTCAGGATGGCGGACGCGCTCATGCTGAACTCGTTAAGTCCGAATGCCAGAAGCAGCGGAATCATCATTGGGTCGCTTGCTGCCTCGCCGCACATGCCTACCATTATGCCGGCCTCACGGCCGCAGGCAATGATATGCCGTATGCTTCTGAGCACTGCCGGGTTAAAGGTGGAATACAGATAGGACACCTTTTTATTGCCCCTGTCAACCGACATGGTGTACTGGGTCAAATCATTGGTGCCGATACTGAAAAAGTCCACTTCCTTTGCAAAGATATCTGCAATCAGGGAAGCTGCTGCTGTCTCCACCATGATGCCCACCTGGATGTCTTTGTTGTATGCAATGCCCGTTTCATCCAGTTCCTTCTTGATTTCCTCCACAAGAGCCTTAGCCTGACGGTACTCCTCAATACAGGTCACTAAGGGAACCATAATCCGGATGTTGCCGAATGCGCTTGCCCTTAAAAGCGCCCTCAGCTGCGGCTTATACACATCCTCCCTGCGATCCAGGCAGAAACGGATGGCCCGGTAGCCCAGGAATGGATTCTCGTCCTTTTCCAGGCCCATGTATGGAATCTCCTTGTCGCCTCCGATATCCAGTGTGCGGATGATGACAGGCTTGCCGTTCATGGCAGCAGCCACCTTCTTATAGGCCTCAAACTGTTCTTCCTCCGTAGGCATGGCACTCCGGTCCATGAACAGGAACTCAGTGCGGAACAGTCCGATACCCTCGCCGTCATACTGCAGTACCTTGTCCACGTCCTCAGGCTTTCCGATGTTAGCCACGATTTCCACCTGCACGCCGTCCTTGGTGACGGACGGTTTGCCGATATACTGCTCCAGCTCCTTCTTTTCCACCAGGAACTGCCTTCTCTTTTCCTCGTAATCAGCCATCACAGTCTGGTCCGGGTTCACATACACCTCACCGGTGCTGCCGTCCAGCACCACCTGGTCCCCGTCCTTCACGCCGTCCAGAAAGCCGGTGACAGCTACCACGGCCGGAATCTCCAGAGCCCTTGCCAGGATTGCGCTGTGGGAGGTCTTGCCGCCCAGCTCCGTGACAATACCGGTCACATTGGCCGGATTAATTCCGGCTGTCATGGACGGAGTCAGGTCCTTCGCAACAATAATACTACCCCCGGGCAGGGATGAGATGTCCACGGACTGGATTCCCATAAGCATCTGCTGCATACGTGTCTTGATGTCGCGCATGTCCGTTGCCCTCTGCTGCATCAGTTCGTCTCCCATGGAGGCAAACATATCCGCATACATATTGCACACATTCTCAATGGCAAACTCGGCGTTCACATTGTCATTCCTTATGGAGTTCTCAATCTCGCCTGTCAGCATAGGGTCTGCCAGAAGCATCATATGCCCCTGCATGATTTCAGCTTCCTTCTCTCCCACTCTGGTTGCCAGGTCCTCAGCCAGCTTTTCCGTGGCTTTCATGGTTTCATCCAGCGCTCCCTTAAAACGCTGCACTTCCCCTTCCACATCGCTTACGGTCTGTCTGGCAATCACCAGTTCGGCCTCCTCCACAATCACTGCTTTTCCAATCCCGATTCCAGCAGAAGCGCTTGTTCCCTTGTACATACTCTTGTACCTCCTTATTAAAAATTCATTTATACTCACAACCTTTGGTTGCCGTCAATCTACTCTCCTAACCCGGCCTCCACAATACCAACCATGGCCTCCAGTGCTTCCTTCTCATCTGGCCCCTCGCAGACGAATTCAATCTCGTCTCCAGATTTCACGCAAGCTCCAAGGACGCTTAATACACTCTTGGCATTGGCCGTGGTGGTGCGCACCTTGAAGGATATTTTTGATTTATAGCGCAATGCCTCCTTGCAGAGGACTCCCGCCGGCCTCAGATGCAGGCCGGACGGATTCTTGATTACTGTTGTTTTGCTTACCATTATACCTCTCTCCTTGCTTTTTGTTACTGACCGGGTTCTGCCTTGGACGTGCTGGCAGGACCTTCTGATGTCTCACGTTCCGTCTCATCCCGGCTCTCATCCCCGCTGGCCGTGGTACTGTCGGCAGACGGTCCTTTTTCCGTCACCGTCACCTGGATGCGGTCGTAGCTGACCAGTTCATAGGCATCTCCCAGCTGGAAGGTAATCTCCCCGCTGTTCTCTCCCGGAACCATGTCCTCCACATCCATCTCAGCGCCTAATGCGGTAACCGAAAGCTGGTCCAGGTCTTCCTTCAGACCTCTGATAACCAGGTTCACAGAATCCCTGTCATACTGATATTCATAATCGCTGTGGGCTCCCACCCGCTTAATCTGGCTGGTCCTAAGCTCAAATGTCCTGCTTTCCAGAGCCTCCACCTTGATGACAACCTTCACCTCATTGGATGACTCGTCCGAAAGGGAAACACCCTCCGGCAGGTACTGGCTGATGTCGATGGTAACTTCCTTATCCCCTGTGGCTCCGTCCATATTCAGCTCAGAGCTTGGAATCGTAATGGAATTAATGCTGGCCAGGTCGGATTTCAGTCCGTTGACAGCCACTGAATTGCGGCTGCTCTCAATCCCCGTATACCGGTATCCGTCCGCAACCCTGCCCTCTGTCTCAAAATTCAGGACAAGGCTCTTGCGTTTCAGAATAGGCATTGTATAATCCACACTGGAACGGCTGAATGTGACGCGCTCATCGGTTGGTATCTCATTCCCATTGGCGTCAAAGCACACCACAGGAGCGCTGTCTGCCAGGTTGGAGTCTGCTCCGTCCACATCAATCACGATTCCCACCGCGCTGATTTGGCCCACCACAGACATGGGGCCGCTGACATAGATATAATTGGGTGAAACAGAAGGAATGCCCTTGTCGTATCCCTCGGCCACCTCCCCTACCACCTTTGGCGTGAGTTCAAAGGGCTTGCGCTGCAAATCCTCTGTCTTAACGCGGATAACCCCCGGCTTTGCCACCGGTGTCTCCAAAAGCCGCTTGTTGTTCTTGACCTCTATCTTCACCGGCACTGCGCCTGTGGGCTCATATATATCAGCCAGGTCAATATAGGCCCTGAAGTCAGATGAGCTGATGCCCGCCTTATCCAGTGTCCTTACACGGTAGCTGACCGTAACAGTCTCCTTATCCGTCAGAAGTTCATATGTCTTGCCGTTGGAGGTCAGGATGCCCTCGTTGACAATATCCAGCGGAACTTCCTTTGAATCCGAGTCTTCCGGGTTGTTGATGTTCACCACTGCCAGCCAGACAAAAAATGCCAGGAAGACAGAAAGTACTTTAAGCCCAATATTGTTAGACAGCTTTTTTTCCATTCTTCAGCCTTCCCTTCCATATTTTAAATCGGTTCAATGAAACAGTCTCCTCTTTGACATTGGAAAGTACCTTTTTGAGGCTTTCTGCATCTGGTATCCTGGACAGCATTCCTCCTTCTGCTACCGATACCCTTCCGGTTTCCTCCGACACCACGATGGTAATGCTGTCCGTGGCCTCGCTTACGCCCACAGCCGCCCTGTGGCGCGTGCCCAGGTCCTTGCTGATGCTCATGTTATCGGTCAGCGGCAGATAGCAGGTGGCAGCCGTGATGCGGTTGCCCCGTATAACCACCGCCCCGTCATGAAGGGGCGTGTTGTGTTCAAAAATATTAATAAGCAGCTGGCTGGTCACCAGCCCGTTAATCTCGATTCCCGTCCTCTCTATCTCCTTCAGGGAAGACCCCCGTTCAATCACCATCAGGGCGCCGGTCTTTACCTTGGCCATCTCAAAGGTGGCCCGGACCAGCTCGTTGATGGTCTTGTCGTTAAAACCCTGGTTATCCTTGCCCTCGTCAAAGGAAAAGAGATAGGACATATAATTGCGGCTTCCCAGCTGTTCCAGGGCCTTTCGCAGCTCAGGCTGGAATATGACCAGAAGGGCTGTCACCGCAATGGTGGTGGTATTCTCCAGAATCCACAATATGGTGGTCAGATGAAGCACGGCGGCAAACAGCACAAACACCAGGATAACCAGAAGTCCCTTTAACAGGTTCCAGGCCCTGGTGTTCTTAATCCACACCAGAAGTTCATAGACCAGAAAGGAAATAATCACGATTTCCAGAATATTTCCCACTGATATCCTTGGCAGCAGCGACAGCCAGGATGTCACCTTTACCAGCAGTTCCGCCATACTCTCACCTCCTTACGTTCACTTTTTTTCATTAATACGAGTTTCTCTCCCTTGTGCCGCGTTTATGGGTACTGATTTTCTGTACCTTCACATCCGGGGTGCTCACGGTCATCTTGGGCACCGCTTTCACATAATAATAATAGTCGTCGTCCTCAAACTGCACATATTCGGTCCTGGTATAATCCACGGACAGGACAAAAAAATTGAATACAGCCGCTATGGCTGCCGATAAAACCAGTCCCAGAATCATCTGTCCCACGGGAACAGATACCCCGAACACAAAATCCCCCACAAAAATGGCCAGAAGCTCCGCCACAGAGCCCGCCACAATGGCAACCACCCATGCATAATCCATGGACAGCCTGCGTATAAGGTACACCACAATGATGCCCACCGCACAGGTGGCAATCATAACCATCATGGTCTGGTTAAAGAGCACGGATTTGAGAATCTGGCTGTACTTCTGAACAATGTCCACAGAGCCGTCGCTGGCAGCCAGGATGCCTGCATTCTGCTTCACATATATGAGCAGGTAGTACAGGAACACGCCGCAGCCAACGGGAATCACGGAAGCCAGGCTTCCCCCCAGTCCCACCAGCAGGGGGACCACATAGGGAATCTTAAACAGGAAGGCAAGGGGCGTTAAAACCATCAGGTAACTGTCCCCGGGCTTGAATCCGTAATAGAGGATGGCAATGGTCAGTATCAGCACAATGGCAATCAGGGCCATCTCCAGCGAAACCGCGTATACATGGGCAATCATCAGACAGCCCGCCAGGAACACAATGGCTCCGTAGGGCAGAAATGCGCTGACCAGACAGACCGGAAGAATAACCAGAGGGCTTTTTAGCTTTGCCATATATCCGATATTCGTATTAAGGCTTATGACGGTGCAGAGCGCAAACAGGAAGCGCACCACCGGCTGTATTCCGTAACTGTAGCGGTTGTAAAATCGTTTCAGATGTTCTTTCCATAGCAGAAGACTTGTCATCGAACCCTTCCTCCTCTGTTGTCCTTGGTCCTGTCGGTCCTGTCTTTGTTGTCATATTTCTTGACCAGGTGTCTCAGTCTGGATGCATACATGGTCTGGGAACGCGACGCATAGTCGTATCTTCTGGAATATACAATCCAGGTCACCAACAGGTAAAATACCAGTCCCCCCACATAAAGGATTCCCCAGTTCCTGCCGCACTCCAGCAATTCTTCTATGCTCATGCCGCCCAGCAGCACGTCCAGTTTGTAGAGTATCCACAGAAGCAGAACCAGCAGATAGCAGAAGGTATAACCGAAAAAGGAGCGGAACATCTGTCCGCCGACATAATCCTTTTTAAAATAACGGTTAATGGGAAATATCTTCCTGCCCTCATTCTTTTCAAATATGGCCAGACCAGTCATATATCTGACCTTTTCTTCGTTCAGCATACAGGTACCTCTTACGCTTTTTCATAACATATCAATTTAGTATACCACAACTTTTTCAGATTTGCGACACTATAAATCAATTTTTATGATTTTGTAAGGAACTGGAATTCAGCTTAAGAAACCAGGGGAACCGGCGCCGTCATACGCCCCCTTCCCCTGGGCGGCACTCCTATTTTCCCACCAGCACCATCACGGTCCTGGGACGAATCCTGAATCCTCCGCCCTCCAGGGGACCTGGAGCCGGCAGCTCCTCCCAGGTATCCGCGGCCACCTCCCATGCCATTGCGCCGGGAAGGGCCGGCAGCTCCACGTCCAGGGCCTCCCAGTATGCATTGGAAGCAATGTACACGGTCTGCGGGCCTTTTCCTTCCTCCTGTCCGGCAAACATGACTCCCACATATCGCTCATACTCCGCAAAGGAGCTGCACCAGGGCTTTACCCCGTGAAAGCTCACATCCGGAAAGCCGCAGGCCCCGCCGCTCACATTGGCCCGTACCAGACGGTGGGTCCTGCGGAACCGTATCATATATTGGAAAAACCGGAATATATCCTTATATTGCCCCAGCCTTCCCCAATCCAGCCAGGAAATCTCATTGTCCTGGCAATATGCATTGTTATTGCCGAACTGGGTGTTGCAGAACTCATCTCCTGCCAGGAACATGGGCGTTCCCCGGCTGCACATGAGAAGGGCGCACGCATTGCGCACCATGCGCCGTCTCAGATTTTCCACCTGAGGATCCTCTGTCTCCCCTTCTGCGCCGCAGTTCCAGCTGTTGTTGTCATTGGCACCGTCCGTATTGTTCCATCCGTTTGGCTCATTGTGCTTTACATTATAGGAGAACAGGTCGTAAAGGGTAAATCCGTCATGGCAGGTAATAAAATTCACGGAAGCGTTCTTCCTGTCACGGTCCGCATAGATATCCCGGGAACCGGCGATGCGCAGGGCGGCTGCCTGGGCCATGCCCCCGTCTCCCTTGATATGGCGGCGCATGTCGTCCCTGTACCTGCCGTTCCACTCCGCCCACCGGTTCCAGGACGGGAAAGTGCCCACCTGGTAAAGTCCGTCTGCATCCCAGGCCTCGGCTATGAGCTTTACATCGCCCAGAATGGGGTCAAAGGCAAGGGCCTCAAGCAGGGGAGGCTTGCTCATGGGAGCGCCGTCCTGGCTGCGTCCCATAATGGAAGCCAGGTCAAAACGGAACCCGTCAATCCGGTAGGCCGTGACCCAGTAGCGCAGGCAGTTGACAATCATCTGCTGCACAATGGGGTGATTGCAGTTCATGGTATTGCCGCAGCCGCTGAAATTGTAGTAATATCCCTCAGGGGTCAGCAGATAATATATATTGTTGTCAAATCCCTTAAATGAGAAGAAAGGCCCGTCCTCATTTCCCTCCGCCGTGTGGTTGAACACCACGTCCAGGTAGACCTCAATCCCGTGCTGGTTGAACACCCGGATTAGTTTCTTAAGTTCATTCCCCTCCCGGTTGTACTCCGTTCCGGCAGTGTAGCTGGTGTTGGGCGAAAAGAAGCTTACTGTGTTGTATCCCCAGTAATTATAAAGTTTCCGGCCGTTCACCTCCCGGTAATCCTGCATCTCGTCGAATTCAAATACAGGCATCAGCTCCACCACGTTCACGCCCAGTTCCAGGAGATAAGGGAGCTTCTCCATCAATCCCTCAAAGGTTCCGGGATGAAGTACGGCCGAGGAGCCATGCATGGTAAATCCCCTGACATGCAGTTCGTAAATAATTAAATCCTCCATCGGGGTCAGGGGCTGTGCCATATCCGCCCAGTCAAAATCATCCCTGACCACCCTGGCCTTATAATGCTGGCAGCCCGGCAGCGGGTCCCCCCACCGGCTCTGTCCTGTCACCGCTTTGGCGTAGGGGTCCAGCAGATATCTGGTCTTGTCAAATATAAGCCCCTTTTCCGGTTCATAGGGGCCGTCCACCCGGTACGCATACTCAAATTCACCGATATCCAGCTGGAATACAATCATGGAATACACATTGCCGATGCGGTAATGCTTTGGAAAGGGAAGGACCGCGTAGGGCTCCTCCTCCGTCCGCCTGAACAGGAGCAGTTCAATGGACGTGGCCCCATGTGAGTACACCGTAAAGTTGACGCCTCCCGGTATGGCGGTAGCGCCGTTTATCTCATAGAACCCGGGCCTGACCGCATATCCTTCCACATAGTCCATGGGCACCAGGTGAACGGTGCGGGGCAGGGCCAGGTGGTCCAGGCAGTCCGGCCTTAAGGCCTTCTTATCCTTTTCCCTGCCCTTATCCTGTGTTTCGGTCTTTATACGGCTGGCCACATTCTTTCCCTTTTCCTCCATACATTCCTCCTATAAGCACCTGCTGTCAGACTGTTTCAGGCATTGTATTAACAATATACAACATCCCCGCCCATATTACAAGACTTGGAAAAGCCGCCGGACCCAATCTGGCCCGGCGGCTTTTCCCCTCCTGTCATTTTCTCCTCTGCGGAGTGCTGCCTCTGACAGTATTCCTTCTTAAATTTAATTCTGATACCTCTCCCATTTTATCTTTTCCATGGGCAGTTCATCCAGTTGATACGCAGGCGCCTCTGCCGCCGGCATTCCAAGGGCCAGGATGGCCTCCAGCCTGTAATGTTCCGGAAATCCCAGGCATTCCCTTACGTATTCCTCCGTGGTCTTTCCGTCCGCGTCCCTCAGCCTTCCCTGGACCCAGCAGCTGCCAATCCCCAGGCTAGATGCCATCAGATGCATGTTTGCCATGGCCACGGAACAATCCTCAATCCACACGTCCTGCTCCTTTTCATCGCCAATGACAACTATGGCGCACTGGGCCTGCCTGAGCATGCTCACGCCTCCTGCCCTGCATCCGGAGAGAGTGTCCAGGGTCTGCCTGCTGCGCACGGCGATAAACTCCCAGGGACGTTTTGCCTTGCCAGACGCAGATAAAAGGCCTGCCTGCAGCACTTTTTTAAGGTCTTCCTCCGGAATCGCCTCATTGCTGTAGTTCCTGATGCTGCGCCTCTTCCTCATAATCTCTAATAAGTCCATGGTCCCTTCCTTTCTGCCGGTGCATACCGCGGCTCCGGCTTACAGCTTCATGTAAGCTTCCAGCACATCCTTCATATCGCAGACCATGCCGTAATCCGCAATATTGAATATCGGCGCGCTTTCATCCTGGTTGATTGCCACAAACAGCTTGGTGTCTTTTATGCCTTCCGTGTGCTGGATGGCTCCGGATACGCCCAGGGAGATGCAGACCTTGGGCCGTATGGTGAATCCGGTCTGTCCAATCTGGTGCTCAAATGGAATGAATCCGGTATCTGCCAGCGGCCTGGTGCCTCCGATTGCAGCTTCCAGCTTTTCGGCAAACTTTTTTAAGAGCGTAAAGTTTTCCTCGCTCTCAGCGCCGCGTCCGCCGACCACCACAACCTCTGCTGCCAGGATGCTGTCCGTATCGCTTAATGCAGGCGCGCTCGACACTACCTGAATCCCGGATTCCGGGAGGGCGATGTCTTTATAATATACAACATCCGCCCTTCTGCCCTCCTCCGCCTCATAGGGAGTGTACACGCCGGGCCTTACTGTCATCATCTGGGGATAGACCCCTTTCTTTGTCACAATGGTGACAAATACATTTTCCCCAAAGGAGGGCTTGTTCTGCTTGATGTAAAAGCTGCCGTCCTCCCTGGTGTCCACGGCTAATTCCGTGCAGTCCGCCGTCATACCGCAGCCCAGACGGGCAGCCACTCTGGAAAAGACGGAGCGGCCTGTGGGAGTGGCCGGAATCAGCACGCTGGAAGGTTCCATGCGTTTCAGCATTTCCGCCATCACCTGGCTTACCGCGTCATCCTGGAACAGGCAGTCCCTGTCTGTCTCCACCACATATATCTCATCAACCCCAAGCTGTTCCAGCTGGGCCACCAGGTTCTTACCGTCCCTGGCCAGGACAGCGGCCTGTATCTTTTCACCGGTGGTTTCCTTGATGCAATGGGCTGCGCGGACCAGTTCTGCCACAACGGGTTCTAAATTCCCATTATAATTTTCTGCAAAAACACAAATTCCGTTCGCCATCTATTCTTTTCCTTTCTCAATCTCAATCAGCTCCTTGAGTCTGGCCGCCAGCTCCTCCGGCGTGCCCGTAAGCATCCGGGCTTTTCTGGTGCTCTCAGGCTGGAATGAATCCGTTACCTCTGTGGGAGAGCCGGGAAGGCCAATCTCCTCCGCCGCCAGCTGAAGCTCTGCATTGGTATATACCTTCAGGGGCTTGTTCTTGGCCGCCCTCTTGGAGCGCAGGGTTGCCAGACGCGGCTCATTGCTTCCGAAGCATATGCTCACCAGGGCAGGCAGGGACGCCTTAATCTTCCACTCCATGCCCTGATACTTTTTCACAGCCGTGATACAGTCCTTGCCGCCCTCATCGTATAAGAGTCCCTGTACCTCAGCCACATGGGGGATGCCCATATATTCCGCCACCATGGCACCCACCTGTCCGGTGGCGCCGTCCGCAGACAGCGCACCGCTTAAGAGCAGGTCAAATGTTCCATATCTCTCAATGCTTTTTGCCAGCACCCTGGCCGTTGCAATGGTATCTCCTCCTGCAAGACACCGGTCCGTGATGAGGCAGCTCTCATCGCATCCCAGAGCCATGGCGTCCCGTAACGCCTTCTCAGCATCAGCCGGTCCCATGGTGAATACGGTCACCTTGCCGCCTGTCTGTTCCTTTAAAACCATGGCAGCCTCAATTGCGTTCAGGTCCGCAGGGTTAATCATGCCCTCTGAACTGGAACGAATCAGGGCATGGGTCACGGGGTCCACGGAAACATCATTGGAAACAGGAACCTGTTTTATAAGAACCGCTATATCCATATTTTCTCCTCTCCGCTGCCTTCTTATTTTAACAGACGCTCAAATGCCCAGTCTTCCAATAGCGGTGTCTTCTCCCCCCGCATAATGAATTTTGCAAGGTCCCTGCTGGCAGCCGGCGCCTCGATAACGCCGTTGCCGCCGTAACCGGTTGCCAGGATATAGCCCTCCACCGGCGTCTCGCCTAAAATGGGAAGGAAGTCCTTTGGCTCTGCACGGTATGACAGCCAGGATGATACCAGTCCGCTGTCCACAATGCCCGGCACCCTGCACTCCAGCTGGTCTAACAGGAAATCAATAAAGTAATCGTCGGTTCCGCCTGTGGCAGGAAGCTTGTCCGGATTCCACTGTCCCGCATGCATGGGATTGTTCAGGTCCATGGAAAGATGGGACTTGCAGATAAAGATATTGTCTCCTGCGCGGAGGGCGTAAAAGGCCGGATATTTCAGCACCGGGAAGGTATATCCTAATTTCTTTCCAGGAGGGCATAAAAAGAATGCTTCTGCCTTTGTATGCCAAATCGGCACGTCCATGCCCACCATCTCGCCGGTAAATTTGCTCCATGGACCGGTACAGTCCACCACATAGTCAAATTCGTATTCCTGGCCGTCGTTTGTCTTAAGGCCTTTAATCTTATTTCCTTCTTTCAGAACCTCCGTCACCTTCACGCCGGTCCTGATAACGCCGCCGTTCTTCTGCATCTTCTTTGCATAGGTATTGGAAATCATGGTTCCGTCAAAGTATCCGTCATCCTGTGTGTAGCCTGCGCCCAGGATATTGTCTGTGGAGATATCAGGAAGGATTTCCTTAATCCTGTCCTTGTCCGTTATGTACTCGCCTGTATAACCGGCTGCCTTTGCCAGCGCAATGCCGGTCTTAATGGTAGCCTCTACCTTCTCGTCGGTTGCAACCACCAGGGTTCCTGTCTTGTCAAACCCGGCAGAGCCCTTTTCCTCTGCTTCCATCTTCAGATATGACTCAAAACCATATAACCTTACGTCCCAGTATCTGTTTCTCAGCGAATCATCAAAGAGACATACGGTTCCTGCGGACTTGGCCGTGGAAGCCCCGCCAATGGTATCCTTCTCAAATACAATGACCTCAGCATTGTCATAAAGGCTCAGATGATATCCGAGACATGTTCCTGAAATACCTCCGCCAATAATACCAATTCTTTTCTTTTCCATAACATTACCTGCCTTTCACATTTTATTTTTATTGTTTTTTACAGTGCTTATAGATTGTCTGCGCGAAGGACTGTCTCCAGCAGCACCCTGCATCCCAGCCCAATATCCTTTCCCTCTGTAAACTCATGTCTGGAATGGCTGATTCCGCCCACGCTCGGAACAAATATCATTCCTGTGGGGAAAACCGTTGTCATGAGCAGCGAATCATGGAAGGCCCCGCTTGGGACTTTGGCATACGGAATATCCAGTTTCCTGACGGACGCCTCAACGGCATCCCTTACCCATTCCGTCATCGGCGCAGGCTCATGGTAGGAGAACCGGTTGAAGCTGTACTCCTCCCCCATCTCCCGGCAGATTTCATCCAGGCATTCCCTCAGTTTCTGCTCTATGGTCTCCATAATTTTTTCATCCTGGTCACGTATCTCCAGGTGGAAGCCGGCCTCCCCAGGAATTACATTCACGGAGTTGGGCACCACCTTCATGGTTCCCACGGTGGCAACTGTAAACGGATTGCCGTACATGGCCACTATCTCCGGAACCTGGGCCACGAATCTGGCGGCAGCCACCAGCGCATCCTTTCTGTCCTCCATCACCGTGCTTCCCGCATGGTTGGCCTCTCCCGTAACTTTGATTTCAAACCGGCTCACCCCTGCAATGGATGTAACCACGCCCACGGGAATCCGGTTCTTGTAAAGGGAGGCCCCCTGTTCCACATGAAGCTCCAGGAAACAGTGTACTGATTCAGCGGACCTCCTGGCATTTCCCAGGTCCGCCACCTTTAATCCGCAGGCCTTAAGCACATCCTCTCTGGACTGGCCGTACATGTCCTGGTCTTCCCCGCTGACGTGAAGGTCCTGGCCGCACATGGCGCCGCTTCCCAGCATACCGCTTCCGAACCGGAAGCCTTCCTCATCCGTAAATACCACAACCTCCAGGGGATGGCGCAGCTTTCTGCCGCTCTCAAGCAGCGTCTGGCACACCTCCAGTCCGGCCACGCAGCCCAGGGCCCCGTCATACCTTCCGCCGTCCGGCACCGTGTCCAGATGGGAGCCTGTCATAATAGCCGGCAGGTCCGGGTCCTCTCCCTCCAGTCTGGCAATCAGGTTTCCGGCTGCATCCATTCTTGATTCGATTCCCAGTTCCCGGAAATATCCTATAAAAGTCTCCCGTCCTTTCCTGTCCTCCGGCGAATAGGCCATACGGGTGAATGTCCCGTCTTCCTGGGCCCCGCATTGGTACAGTTCTTCCAGCCGGTTAAGAATCCTGTCTAAATTGATATCCATTTAACCCCTCCTTGCTTCCGATTGTTGGCAATCTTGTACACGCCCTATATTTCTTTTCTGTACTTCTTATCTATATTGCACATTATAGATAATATTTTAACGGATTACATCGGAGCAAACAGATAAAAATAGAGAGATAATTTATCTAGTCTGGATAAACTATCTCTCCTGCCTCTATATGAAGTCCTTGTTGTAATTCTCTATCATTTTATACACCACCAGACCAATCCGCACAGCCAGCACCTCGTTGGCATTGTCAAAATCAATTCCGGTTATTTTTTCTATCTTTTCAATGCGGTAGACAGCGGTCTTATAGTGCACGTAAAGGTCCTGGGCTGTCTTGGAAAGGTTCAGGTTCCGGTCCAGGTACGCCCTCAGGGTAATAATCAGGTCATCCCTCTGGGGCTTTTTATAGTTATAAAGCTTCTGAAGTCCCTCCGGCACATACTCCAGCAGCATGGACGGGTCGCTTAACTGGCACAGCAGCTTAAATATACCCAGGTCCGCAAACAGCATAATCTGGGGGCTGCCGTCCTCCGGCGTCTCTCCCGCCACATCCACAAACATAAATGCCTCGTTAGCCTCTTTAAAGCTCTCCGGAAGATTGATGATGCCGTCCACCACTCTCCCTGCCCCTGCCTTAATCTTGAGATACTTGTTATATCTAGCCACATCCCCCTGGACCTGTTCCGCTATCTTTTTAATGTTTTTGCGGTATTCTTCCTGGGTCTGTTCCCGGTCCACCTCCTGTATCACTACAATCTTATCAAGGTCGTTATGAATTTTAGCTTTGGATATACGGCTCCGGATTAAATCGCTCAATACATCGATATCCTTTACCTTTGCCTTAAAATCCCCTCTGGCCATGCTCTCGTTTGTCATTCCGAATACAATGACCCGGTAGCTGCCGTTGATGTCAACCCCCAGAAGGCTGGTATTCTTCTGAAGCTCTCCCATGGAATGTATTTTTCCGTTCAGAATATTGTGTATAATATCATTCTGGAACTTCTTCTCCAGTTCCGTCACCGCATACTGCCTGGAAAATTCAAACCGCAGGGCCGTGATGGCGCTCTCCGCGGCAATGCAGTCCATGGTCCCAAAGGGCTGGTTTAACTCTGTCACTACCAGGTATATCTTTTCCCGGAAACTCATCTTTACCTGAATCAGACATTGGGAAACCTCCCCTGTCTGTCTCATATAGGTGTAGTTTGAATAAGTACCCGGCTCAAAAGGCACTGCGTCCCTGCTGACAGCAAATTCCCTGGACGCCTGGTCCGTGGCTGCCAGACAGGACAGGTTCTGGTTGAAAACCGCCACCGGATTGCGAATCAGCTTTGACAGCACATCCAGTATCTCATCCACCCCTTTTCCCGTGGAATCAGGCGCAATGGCCAGGGCGGCGAAATTGTCATGGGTGGTCTTAAAATACTTAAGCCTGGTTACCTCCTCGTTGAACAGCCGTTCCATAATCAGGCTCATGATATCCCTGAAGGAAACCTCAAAAGGAACCTCCAGAACCGGGATGTCATGTTCCTCTGCAAAGGCAAACAGCAGCTCAATCTTGGTGTCTGCATTGTCCACCTCTCTGCCCCGCTTTAACACAAGGGCGCTGACGCTCTTTCTTGTCAGCTCGTTAATATATGTGCGGAATTCTTCTACCGTACAGGACCGGAATGCATACAAACCAGTCAGCAGAACCTCGCCTCCGTCAATAAACTTTACAATGTCCGGCGCCTCGATGATTGTCACGCCTTTGATTTCCCTGTCCAGTCCCCTGCTGCCTCCAAGTACCTTTATTTCCTTCATTTCATCTGTCAAAAGAAGTTCTCTTACCGTTAATCCCATCTTCATCCCCACCGCCTTTATTTGCCCGGTCAACGTTACCATTCATTATAACACGAACAGACACAGACGCATACAAGTATTCTTGCGCCTGTGTCTTTTCTATATTTATATGTTATGCCAAAACCTTTTCTTTCGCCAGCCTTTCCATGACCACCGCTGCCTTGGCCAGGTCGCTGTATCTGGTAAACTCAACCGGACAATGACTCCGTCCGTCCTTGCTCGGAACAAACAGCATGACCGTGGGAAGCACCTGCCCGATTTCCAGGGCATCATGGCCTGCGCCGCTTAACATGCGCCTGCAGCTGTAGCCCCGGCTCCTGCACTCTTCCTCCATCACGTCCAGCATTTCCTTTGAAAGCTCCACCGGTGTAATGGTCAGCTTATTCTCCATGTCAAAGCTGCCGCCGTACTCCTTTACAGCCCGTTCCAGGGCTTTTCTTATCCTGGCTGCAATGTCGTTTATGTTGTCGTTATTCCTGGAACGGATATCCACGGTAAACTCCGCTGTATCCGCCACAATGTTCATTCCCCCCGGTATGGTATTCACATATCCCACGGTGGCAACGGTTCCGTCCGCCTTTTCCCTGGCCCAGTCCGCGATTCTGGAGATAACCTTTGAAGCTGCGTCCACAGGGTCCATCCTCATATCCATGGGAGTGGTTCCCGCATGGTCGGCCCTGCCGTGTACGGTCACCATGTACCGCTGGATGCCCACAATACAGTCTACCAGCCCTATCTCGGTTCCTTCCGTGTCCAGGACCGGTCCCTGCTCAATATGCGCTTCCAGGAAGCAGCCAATCCTGCCCTTCTCCCAGACAGCCTCCCCAATCCGCTCCGGGTCCATCCCGTATTCCTTCATGGCTTCATAGATGGATATGCCGTCCTTATCCCGGAATTTCTTGGTGTATTCCACGTCCCGGTGCCCCAGGATGGCTCCTGAACCAAAGTATCCTGTTCCGAACCGGGTTCCCTCTTCATCGCAGAACCCTGCCACCACAAAATCCCTTTTGGGCCTGATTCCCTCCTCTGTCAGGAGACGGGCCACCTCAATGGCGCATATAACGCCCGCTATTCCGTCGTAATCCCCTCCGTTGTACACAGAGTCATAGTGGGAGCCCATCATGACGCAGGGAGCGTCAGGGTCTTCGCCCTGCAGTACCCCAAACACATTGCCGGCAGCGTCCTCCCGCACCTGCAGCCCGCTCTCTGTCATCAGCTCCTTCAGATACTCCACGGCCTGTCTGGCTTCTTTTGTGAACGGAAGTCTGGTGCAGCCGTTCCCCGGTGTTGCAGTATACTGTTTTAAATGCTCCAAATCCCTGGCAATTCTGCCTGTTATATCCTCAATTACCATTCCTATACCCTCTCTGTTCTTTTTTGGGAACGCCCTTCCATTCCCTCTATTTTATTTCTTTTGACTTCTTTCTGTCTATCACATATACCTTAAACGGCGAGTACAGCATGGCCGCTACCAGCAGGATAAACCCGGACAGGCACGACCCGTCTCCCGGCATCCTAAGCTCTGTCAGAATCAGGGCAAACGCCGCCAGGATGGCTGCAAAGGCCACGGTCAGCCTGCCCCCCTTTGTCTTAAAAAACTTCTCTGTCTCCATACAGTATCCTCTCTTTCCCCCTGTGCTGCCTGCGTGTCATGAGACAGCCACTGTCAGAAACACAATTATACCGATTGCCAGCGTCATAATGGTGGTGAAGGGAATGATTCTCTTCAGCACCTGTCCCTCGCTGCCCAGGATCCCCGCCGTGGTGGTCCCCAGGATGATATTGCTGGGGCTGATGGCGCTTCCGATGGAACCGCCCGCTGTCTGTGCTCCCAGGATTGGCGTCTGGTTCAGATGAAGCAGGCCGGCAGTGGTTACCTGGAATTCCCCGAAGAGAATATTGGATGACATATTGCTTCCGGTCATGAAGGACCCCACCATTCCCACCAGGGGAGCCAATATGACGTAGGTCTTGCCAAGAACCCTTGCAATTCCGTCCGCCAGCACGCTGGTCTGCCCGGTTCCTCCCATGATTTTGGACATGATGACCAGACCGATGATGGCGATTCCCGAAGGCATGGACATGGTTACGGAGCGCACAAACACACGCTTAACCCCTCCCGGCCGAATCCATCCGTGCCTTCCAAAATATACCAGTCCCGCAATGGATGACAGGAACAGGAACATGCTTGCATGGGTGAAGGGCCGCAAAGGCGAAAAAAGTTCCGATGCCTGGTTCACAAATCCATACCCGGTGGATGTCTCCGGAAAGGAAAATCCAATGGACACCTGGTTCAGCAGATGATTCACCGGAGGTACCACCAGCACCACCATGGTGACCGCGGTCAGCAGGATATAGGGCACAAAGGCCTGCACCAGCGTCATGTCAGCCGGCGCCCCGTCCGATGTCCCGGCCGCGTTCCTGCGGTCCATCAGCCGGCTGTCTTCCACGCTCCACTCCTGCCTGTACATCTTCATCCTGCCTATCAGGAACAGGGCCACCAGGGATACGCAGGCCGGAAGAAAGCAGGCAATGGTTGTATTAACCCTGGTCAGAAGCAGTTCTCCCCCGCCCTGAATCAGGGACAGGATGAGAAGGGCGGGAAGCCCTTTCTTTACAGCCTTTCCTTTTCCGTAAAACCAGCAAATCACCAGGCCAATCACCACATTCCACATCCAGATGAACACCCCTGCCCAGAAGGCTGCCGCCAGATAATCCGGTGTTCCGGGCACAAGTCCCGTGGACATGGCAAGGGCATCCCAGGCAGCTGCCAGGGTTCCGAAGGTATTGCCCCACGCCTGCCCCAATAAAGGTATGATGACCGCAAATACAGGAACCACGCCGATGCCCATGAGCAGGGGCGCTCCCACTGCCACCGGTACACCGAAGCCTGTGATTCCCTGGAGAAAGCTCTCCAGTATCCATCCCAGGGCCAGAACCATCAGAAGTTCGTTGGGCAGAAGCTTTCTCATCCCGTTGCGGATTACAAGAAAGGCACGGGCCTCATCCGCCACCTGGTACAGAAGAATGGCAGTCCATACAATCAGAAGGATAATCAGCGCGCTCCATATGCCTTTTGCGCTCTCGGCTGCCAGAAGCCTGATATCCGCTTTATAGAATACAATGCCGGTAACAATCGTGATGGCCAGTCCCACGGGAGCTGCTTCCGTAGCCCCCCACTGGAACCGGATCATTAACAGCAGCAGGACAATGATTGGCAGACATGCCATTATCCACATAAACAGATTTGTTGGTATGTTCATAATTTATCTCCCGCCTACTTATGTATTACTGTTCCTGTCCTTCCGGCAATTCCCTCCGCCGCCTTATCAAGCAGGGTTATCAGGGTACGCCTGCCTTCGCCGGACTGGGCAAAGCGGATGGCTGCCTCGATTTTTGGAAGCATGGACCCCTTGGCGAACTGTTCCTGGGCAATGTATTCCATTGCCTGGGCCACCGTAAGGTCGCTGAGCCACTCCTGGTTCTCCCTTCCGAAATTGATGGCCACCTTTTCCACGGCCGTCAGGATGATGAGGTAATCAGCCTCCAGCTCCGCTGCCAGCAGGCTGCTGGCATTGTCCTTGTCAATGACTGCGTTGACGCCTGAGAGCTTTCCGTTGTCATTGACCACCGGAATCCCTCCTCCTCCGCAGGTTATGACAATGTGGCCGGCATCCACCAGCGTCTCTATGGTTTTCAGCTCCCGGATTTTCATGGGCATGGGGGAAGCCACTGCAATGCGGTAGCCCCTTCCCGCGTCTTCCATGCAGGGAATCCCGTTTTCCATGTTCTTCTTTGCCTCTTCCTCAGTCAGGAACCGGCCGATTGGCTTGGTGGGATTGCGGAACGCTTCATCCTCCGGGTCCACCTCCACCTGGGACAGAATGGTGGATACCTTTACATCCATGTTTCTCTTGTACAGCTCGTATTTAATGGCATTCTGCAGGTCAATTCCGATATACCCCTGGCTCATGGCCACGCATGTAGGCAGCGGCGTTTCCTTATAATCCTCATAGCTGCAGGCCAGCCGGTCCATGGCATTCTGAATCATCCCCACCTGGGGACCGTTGCCATGGGTGATAATCAGGTCCATGCCCTGCTGCACCAGGTCCACGATTACCTCAGCCGTCTTTGCCACTGCCTGCTTCTGTTCTTCTATATCCCTGCCCAGGGCGTTGCCGCCCAGAGCAATCACAACCCGTTTTTTATCCATAAGCCCTCTCCCTTATTTAGTCCTGACTCAGTCCAAAGAAAACCCCAATTTCTTTGCATATGCCGCAACAGCCTTTTCAAAGCAGGCCACCGGCGGGTGCACGGTGCCGGCTCCTATCTGGCCGTAGCCGGCCACCTTGTGGGCAATCCCAGTGTTGATAACCGGTGTAATGCCTTTTTCCACCACCAGCCTGGCATCGATTCCAAGGCAGGTCCCCTGGAAATTCCAGTTAGGTATAATGAAGTTGGGATTCCTGTCAATGGTTATCTCCGTCATCTCTGTGCTGGTGCGCAGCGCGTCCTCGTACCCGCCGGCTCCCACAAACCTGGTAACGGCCGGGGCGGCAATCATGGCCATTCCGCCTACGCCGAAGGTTTCCGTGATGGCGCTGTCTCCCATATCAGGACAGGCGTCCTCCCCGTCATACCCGGTAAAGTAAAGTCCCTGGGGCGTGTTGACCGGAGCCGTGAACCACTCATCCCCCATGCCGCTGATACGGATACCGAATTCCACGCCGTTCCTGCACATGGCGGTGACAATGGTGCCGTCCGTAATCTGTCTTGCCGCGTCCATAACAGCCTTGCCTGTGGCCATCATGATATTTAAGAAGAACTGGTCTGTGTCGGCCAGGAATTTTATGACGTCATAGCGGTCCTTCTCATCCATATCCATCCTGGTGATTACCGGGCTCACCTCTTTCAGGAAGGCCAGGGAAGCCGCAATGTTCCTCTGATGGAATTCATCTCCCATGGCAATTGCCTTGGCCACAAGGGGATTCACATTCAATCCTCCCATGGAACGGATGGCCTTTCCAAGGGTTGGTCCCAGCACGTCCCGCATCCACAGCAGACGGTCAACCACTTCTTTGGAATAGGCTCCGAATCTCAGCACCTTTCCTATGCCCTCGTTCATGGTACAGTAAGCCTCATTGCCGTGGGTCTGGTTCTCAACCACAAACACAGGCATGTTGGCGGAGGTAATACCGCCCATGGGGCCCACGGCCTTTACATGGTGGCAGGGAATAAAGGTCACTTCCCCGGATGCAAGCAGCTTTCTTGCCTCCTCCTCCGTGCCGGCCCATCCCTCAAGGAGGACTGCACCCACGCAGGAGCCCTGTACCGGGTCCGGCATGTTTTCAAACCGGATGGGCGGCCCTGCATGGAGAATCACCTTGCCGTCATTCAGCTCCCGAATCACTGACCTGGCCGGCACCACATCCTTAATTACCGGCTGGCTGGCCACCACCCTGGCGATAACCGAGCGGTTGGCCTGGTCGATATCCGTCTCAGGACAGCTTCTAAGGAAATTCAGCATTTTTATAAGCTCCACATTGCCGCCTGCCGGAGGCGCCCAGTCATACTGAACCACGTCGCATCCAAAGTGTTCAATGACCTCAGCAAAGCTCTTAAGGCCCACATTGATGACCCTTGGCTTCTGAGACAAAAGCTCCAGCAGTTTCCCGGACGCCTCTGTCTTCTCAATCCCGGCCACTCTCCTGGGACGGACAGCCTTTTCCGGCTCGTCAAAATCCAGTCCAATGGCGCGGACAGCCGTATGTACAGCCAGCTTATTGTTTTCGCACACAATGACGCCCGCTTCCTTCAGCGTATCCACAGCCTTGTCATAGCCCTGGAAGTCCCTTCTTGTTCCGCAGACAGTTGCCACAAAGAACAGCTTCCGTCCTTCTTCCTTTGCCCTATCCCGCAGACGGGTGATTGCCGGAAGAAGGGCTCCCGCCATATCCTCATGGGAACCGTAGCCCAGCATGATATCCAGAAGAATCACGCCTGTGGACGGGTCGTCGATGGCTTCCTGCATGCACTCAATGCGTTTGGCAGGGTCAATCATGGGGTGCGGCTTGCCCTGGGTGTATACATCGTCTCCCAGGTCCACCACAATATGTCCGTCCGTCTTCAGCATAAAGCCTTCCGCCTTCTGGGGCGGCACCTTAAGGTTCAGGGCATCCTTAATCAGCATGGCTGCTTCCCCTGCCAGGGTGCCTCCTGAGTAATAGGCCTTGATGGTTTTCTTTTCCTCTGCCTTAAAGAAGCAGGAGCTGTCCGTCTCCACGGTTCCTTCCCCGATTTCCTGTCCCCTCACCAGTCCCACGGCCAGACGGGCCGCTTCATCCAGGGTATAGGCATGGTAGAAGTTTTCCTCATGGTACTCCGGCTTTTCACCCAGAAACAGAGTGACCACCGGCTTCTTAAAGCTGCTCAGGCGGTCGGAAATCCGGTCCCGCACCGCCTTTGCAGGCGGCTTGGATATGATAATCAGCACCTTTACGCTGTCATCCTGCTCCATGGCCTCAATCATATCCATCATGGTGATTCCGCCCACCTCAGTGGACAGGTCCCTTCCTCCGGTGCCAATGGCGTTTTTTACGCCCTCGCCCAGACGGTCTATAATCGTGGTCAGCTCCTGGATGCCGGTTCCCGACGCACCGATGATTCCGATGGGTCCCGGAGCCACATGGTTGGTAAATGCAATGGGAACGCCCTGGATGATGCCTGTGCCGCAGTCCGGCCCCATAACCGCCAGACCTTTTTCATGGGCCTTCTTTTTTAACTGAATCTCATCCTCCAGCGTCACATTGTCGCTGAACATAAACACGTTCATGCCCTCGTCCAATGCCCGGTCCGCCTCCAGCGCAGCGTAAGCGCCTGGTATGGAGATAACCGCAAGATTGGCATCCGCAAGCCTGCCCAGAGCCTTTTCCCAGGACCGCACTGCCTCTGCTCCCTTTTTATCCGACTCTGCAGTGGACTGCTTCTTAAAGAAGGCTTCCACTTCCTCCATGATTCCGTCCAGCAGTCCCTCGTCCTCCACATCGGCAACCACCACCATATCATTGGCTGATGCCTCCTCCAGCTCGCCGGTGCTGAGACCGCTCTGTCTGTATATGTCTTTATTGGCAGGCGTCGCCATCATGATGGAAACCTTCTTTACACCTTCTATGGCGGAAATCTGGTTGGTCAAAAGCATGAGGACAACAGAATCATGGTAACTCCCCTTTTTTACTATGGTTTTTAACATACGCTTCCCTTCTCCTTATTCGGCAAACCTGTTTTTGTGGTCGTACTTGTCAAAGTGTATATCATCGCTCTTCAGATACTCATAAATCTCATCCACAATCTCCACGCCGCCTGTGGCATAGGCTTTATCCCGCCTCATGACAGCGCGTTCTCCCGGATAGTAGACCTTTCCAAAGCCCTGGGCGGCCGGCATTTCTCCCAGCTCGTCAAGGGACTGGGACATGGACGCTTTAAACGCATCCAGGCCCACAAACCTGGACGGGTCCATGACAATGAACATCTGTCCCAGTTCCCTGCCCTTGGACAGGTCATGGTACATGGAGCTTACGTGCTTGCCGAAGGGAACCCCCAGGAGCACGCCGCAGAAGATGTCTACCATCATCATAAGCCCGTATCCCTTGGCGCCCTCAATGGGAACCAGGGCATTCACAAGGTTGGGGTCCGTAACCGGCCGGCCTTTCTCATCCACTGCCCAGGTATCCGGAATGGCTTCATGCCGGGAACGTTTATCCAGTATCTTGCCCCATGCCTGGACCGTGGTTGCCATATCAAAGACAACGGTCCTGTCGTCCGCCGTTGGAGCTGCAAAGGAGATTGGATTGGTTCCGTAATAAGGCTCTGTCCCTCCGTAGGGCACCGCCATTGGGTCTGACTGGCAGAATGCAATGGCCACCATGTTTTTCCTGGCTGCCATCTCCGTATAGTAGCCAATGGAACCGCTGTGGGATATATTGCGGATGCCCACCACGGCAACCCCTGCCTTTCCGGCCATCTCTATGGCTTTTTCCATGGCCAGGACCGATGCCACATACCCGCAGCCATTGTCCCCTTCAAAGACAGCGGAGCACGGCCCGGTCTCCTTCCATTCAAATTTGGGCTCAACCGTAATTCCGCCCTTGGCTATCCTCTCAGCGTAATACTCCACCCGCACGGCGCCGTGGGAGTGATAGCCTCTTTCATCAGACCAGGTAAGAATCTCTGCCGTCTTATCCGCATGGTCTTCCTTAAGCCCTGCCTGCATCAGTTTATTTTTCATTAACCCCTTTAATTCATCATGGGAAAGCTTCATATCTACACCCCGTTTATTTTCATTTTTCTTTACAGCTGTACGTCTCTGTTGCAATCCTTGGAGTAAATGTACGCAAAATCCTCTTCGCGTCCCACTGCGTAGCATGCCTGGGGGCAGTATGCATCCAGGAACATGTAATCTCCTGCTTTTACCGGCACCCAGTCGCTGTCGGCCCTGTACATGCCCTTGCCTGACAGGAAATACATTCCGTGCTCCTGAATATGAGTCTCGATATAGCCGTGGGATGCGCCCAGCTTGAATTTCAGGATGTGCATGTTCATGTCAAACCCGAAGTTGCCTGCTGCGGGAAGGAAATCCTTGATGTGGCAGTTCTCCATGCCCTCATACTCCACCCATGGAAGGTCATTGGCATTTCCCACCACGGTAAATGCACTGTACCCTTCGATTCTCTCGTATCTGCGCTTGTATACATACAGCTTTGCTTCCTTGCCGCTCTTGTTTTCAAAGGAAACCTTGTTGCTCTCCGGTGAGTAGATGTAACCGCCCTGGGTGAGGACTGCTTCCTTGTCTTCGTTCTTCACAGTCACTTCGCCGGACAGCACATAGAGGAATGTCTCCAGACCCTCGCCGCCGATTCCTGTGTTTTTTCCATTTTCCTTTACCGTAACCAGGTAATCCGCAAAGGTGGCTCCCATGGCCGGGGAGCCCAGAATGGTGACATCGCAGTTCTCATAACCGGGAATGCTGTTCTTAACCAGCCCGTCCGGCTCCAGCAGCACATAATTTTCCTTCTTGATTACGGAACGTGTTGTCAATAATTCCTCGCGGTATCCTATCTGTTCATTTAAATAACTCATTTCTACTTCCTCGCTTTCATTCTTTTTGGGCCGTTTCGGTCAGCTTTTTTATAATTACATTATTGCAAAACAGCCTCTTTATTTCAATTATCTAATTAGGCAAATCTTCCTATGATTTTTATCCATTTTATACCCTATTGCTAAATTTTTAACGCCCCTCTTTTTTGAGGTTCCGTGCTATAATATCTTTAGTTAAATTCAACTGTTGCCGAAAGGAGAAAACCATTATGCCGGAAAAGAAAGAGATAAGCCTGGACCATCCTTCTTATCCAAAGTATGCAACTATATATTCGGAAAGGGGCACGGAGGCAAAGGCCTCTGTCCTTTATTTCCACGGAGGCGGTCTGCTGTACGGACACCGGGAGGATTTGCCGGACCTCCACATCCGGACCCTGACCCATGCCGGATATATCATTATTTCCTACGATTATCCCCTTGCCCCCGCCGCAAAGCTGGATACCATAATAGGTGATGTATGTTCCTCCATCACCCATTACATCAATAATCCTGAACTGTACTGCGGCCAAAAGCTGCCCTTCTTCCTGTGGGGCCGTTCCGCCGGGGCATATCTCTGCCTTCTGGCCGCTGCCCGGGGAAACCTTCCCCAGGCTCCTGCGGGAATCCTCTCCTATTACGGATACGGATTCCTGTGTGATAACTGGTTTCAGACGCCCAGCGAATATTACAGGTCCCTTCCGGCTGTGGATGCCTCCTGCCTGGAACAGACAGGAGGCGTCCCTCACACCGCCGGAGCCCTGGACACCCACTACAGCGTCTATGTATATGCAAGACAGACAGGCGCCTGGCGTTCCCTTCTGTATGAAGGCCGGGAAAAATATTTCTATCTGGACTACACCCTGCGCGCCTGCACCGCACTGCACTGTCCTCTTTTCTGCGCCCACAGTACGGGGGACACCGATGTGCCTTATGCGGAATTCCTGGAACTGTCAAACCGTTTCCATCCACGGCAGTTCATTGCCTCCTGCGGCAGCCACGACTTTGACCGGGATGAGGGCAGCCCCTTTACGAAGCAGCTGCTGGATGAGACTCTGGCATTCCTGCATTCGAACATCAGCTCTCCCGGCTCTGGAAAATAGTCCCTGTGCAAAAGGGCTTTGCGCTCTTCATGGTCTTCATCAGGAAGTAATACACCAGTCCTGTGGGAAGGAGACTCACATACCAGGACAGCTGGACTATGACCAGAGAGCAGAGGGAGCCGATGATGATGGCAATGATGGCCGCCCAGTTGACTCCCTTAAACACGCCCTGTTTGTCATACATTTGATTGATGTCCAGCTTCTTCCTCCGGAGAATATAGTAATCCACTGCCATCACTGCAAAGATGGGCCCCAGGAACGCGGAGTAAAACTGGGTAAACAGGCTCAAACCTGCGGCGGAATCATCGGTCACCAGCTTCCACGGCATACAGCAGGCGGAAAGTATTCCCACCAGTACAGTGGCGTGGGACCATTTCATGTGGAATGACTCCATCAGCACATAGGATGGGGGAACAATGTTGTTCAGCACGTTGGTGGTAACCTGGGCAAATGCGATAAACAGCAGTGTCACCACAGTGAGGAACTTGCTTCCCATGGTTGTTGAGAACACCACAACCGGGTCGCTGTTGCCGGTTGCCGCTGTCACAAGAAGGCCGATAAGTCCCATGAACAGTGTTACAGGGAGAATGGCTATGGTGTAGATGCTTCCGGTAAAGGCGGGCCCCACTTTTTCCTGCAGGTTGCGGGAATAATCGGATGCATTGATAATCATGGTGGAATAGATTCCCAGGAAGGAGGTGGTGGCTGCCCAGAAAGGCATGCCCCAGGTCCCCTTGATTCCGGAAAACACATCGTCAATCTCAGTTGCAAACTGTGTCCTGACCACATACAGCATGTAGGCCAGAATAGCAATGATAAAGACACAGGAAATATTTTCCAGCCACTTGATGCCTTCAAATCCCTTGATGGCCAGGGCAACCTGCAGCATGGTGAACAGGGCATAGACCAGGGGAAGGTTGCTGAATCCGAACAGGATGCTCAGACAGCTGTTGATGGCTCCTGCTCCCACCCAGCTCTGGAACCCGAACCAGATAATGGCGGGAATGCCTCTCAGCAGTCCGGGCACCTTGACCCCGGTGGTGCCAAAACTGCTTCTGAGCTGTACGGTATAGGGAATGCCGTATTTATGTCCGCAGTTGCCGATAACCACCAGCGCAACCGCAATGACCAGACATCCGATAACCATGGCCAGAATGGCCTGTCCCACTGTCAGTGCTCCAATCAGGCCGGCGCCCATGGAAAAGGTGCCGATGGACACGCACCCTCCCATAAAGCTGGCCGCATAGGAAACAGGCCCCATAATACGTTTTTTTGCAGGCTGAAGGTCCGGGTCCACATTCTTAACCAGTTCCGGATTCAGATTCATATTTTCTACCATATTGCTTATACCTCCTCCTTTTCCACATAACAGGAACTCACTGAAGTCTCCTGACCAGGGTTCCCACGCCTTTTTCTGCTGTAATCCTTCCGTCCTCAGCCACAAGATTGCCGCGGATAATGGTGCATACAGGCAGCCCCTTTCCCTTCATCCCCACAAACGCGGAAATCCTGTTTACGTAGAGAAGGGAATCACTTGTAATCTCCCACTCTTTTTCCGGGTCCAGAATCACCAGGTCCGCATCAAATCCAGGGCGTATATCCCCCTTTCTGCCGTATATGCCAAATGCTTTGGCCGGATTCAGGGCCATGGCCCTTGCAAGCACAGCCGGACTCAGTCCCCGCTTTGCGCAGCCCTCGCTGAAGGCAACCTGGAATCCGCTCTGGATACCGCTGATGCCTCCCCAGACATCAAATACATTCTCAATCTTATTGCCCAGAATCTCCTTGAATTTTTCATCATAGGAGCAGGGCGAGTGGTCGCTGGCTATGCCGCTGAAGGTTCCGTCCTCCACATAGGCCCACAGGCGGTCCACATCCTCCCTGGAGCGCAGAGGAGGCGCGCATTTAAACAGGGGACCCTTTTCCAGCACATCCCGGTCCGTAAGGCTCAGATAATGGGAGCATGTCTCCGCCGTCACATCATAGCCCTCCTGCTGGGCCTCCTTTATCTTCTGCGCCACATCAGGGCTGCTCACATGGCAGATATGTAATTTGCATCCGGTTGCTTTGGCCAGCTCAATCATATCCACGGTTGCAACCATCTCCGCAATCACAGGCCTGGAATCCAGAAATCCCTGCCAGTCCATGCGCCCTTCCCGTTTCATCCTGGCTTCCTGCCATTTAATCATGGAAAAATCTTCGCAGTGAAAGCCGGCGCGGCCTCCGAATTGTTTGATTCGCTCCATGGCTTCATAGGCCTGCCCGTAGCTTAAGGAGCTGTAATCCGGCGACACAGGCCCTATGAATGACTTAAAGGCAACGCAGCCCTTCTCATGGAGTCCTTCCAGTTCGTCAAAATTATCCGGCACCAGACCGCCCCAGAAGCAGTAGTCCGCATATGCATTGCAGTCCACCTTTTCCACCTTCCGGTCAAAAATCTCCGCATTTGTCATGGCCGGCTCGTTCTGCAGAGGCATGTCGATAACCGTGGTGTAACCGCCCACCGCAGCAGCGGCAGTGCCGTGTTCGTAATCCTCCCTCCACTCATAGCCCGGGTCGTTGAGATGGGCGTGGGTGTCAATGGCTCCCGGAAATACATAGTTTCCTTTTGCGTCCACTACCCTTGCCGTCTCCGGCTCCTGGTCCGCAGCGAGTATGGCTGCAATCCTGCCGTCCTTTACACCGATATTCCCCTCCTCCACTGTCTCCGGGGTGACAATCCTTCCATTTTTCACTAACAAATCATACATAAGCTTTGCCTCCTGTTTACTTCTCCAAAGAAGTTCCTTTCCTGAAACGGCAGCAGGACGGCATGTGCTTCATGCATAGATAGTACACCAGTCCCGTGGGTATGGTTGCCGTGAAAAAGGAAACATCCACATTGATAAGTCCAATGACCGCGCCCACTGCTGTTGCTATGATGGCAGCCCAGTTAATGCCTGCATGTTCTCCATTGTCATCGTAGAGGTCATCCAGCGCCTCCCCTTCCATCCGGCCCCTGTGCAGGATATAATAATCCGTAATCAGCACAGCGAAAATCGGGCCGAAGAAAGCGGTATAAATTTTAACGAACAAATCCAGCCCTGCCGCGGAACTGTCATTGGTCAGAATCCAGGGACAGGTGCATACGGCCAGGATACCCACCAGGATAACGGCTGTCCTGTGCTTCATCTTAAACGCATCCATAAATGCATAGGCCGGCGGCACCACGTTGCTGGCCAGGTTGGTTGTCATCTGGGCAAACAGGATGAATCCAAGGGTTGCCACCAGCAGGACCTTATTGTGCACCATCTGGGAAAAGGCATTGATGGGATTCGCTATCCCTGTTGCGGTGGAAGCCATTGCGCCGATAAGCCCCAGAAGAACCGTGGTGGGAACCATGGCGATAAAGTAGGCAACGCCGCGTTTCCCCACGGAATAGCCGCCTTTCAGCTCCCTGGAATAGTCTCCCGCATTGAGCATGACCGTGGTGCTGTTGCCGAAGAATGCAATGATGGCAGCTACAAATGGCATTCCCCAGGACCCCTTTCTGCTGACCAGCTTATCGCCAATCACGCCGCCGTACTGGGTCACGCACACAAACAGCATGTAGAGCATGGCGCTGACAATAACCACGCCCCCGATATTCTCCACCCATTTAATTCCATGAAACCCCTTTACGGATAATATTATCTGTATCACCTGGAACAGCAGGAAGTACAGCACCACATTGTCATATCCGAATATGGCAATGGATATCTGGTTGATGGCGGAGCCGCCCAACCAGGTCTGGAAGCCATACCACACAATAGCCGGAAGCCCACGAATCATCACAGGCACAATGTTTCCCTTTGTACCGTATGCGCTCTTAAGCTGGACCGCATAGGGCGCGCCTGATTTGTAGCTGAAACGGTCATTTGCACAGATGCCGATAACCAGTATGGTGGAACCAATCAGCACTGCCATAAATACCTGCATCAGGTTCAGCCCCTTGTCTAACTGGGCGGAACCCATGGTCAGCGTGCCGATGGAGATACATCCTCCCAGCCACAGCATCAGGTAGGACCCCCACCCCATGATGCGGTCCTTGTCCTGAATCGGCGCCAATGAATCTGATTGCTGTTTTACCTCATTCTTTACATCACTCATAATGTCACCCTTTACTTTCTTCTCCCTTTGTTAACAGCCCTGTACCGGAGTCACGTATTTTCCATAGCCTGAAGCGTCTTCCCTGAAGGTTCCCCCGGCCGCAACCGTCCGGCCGCGGATGATGGTGCACACAGGAGCGCCTTTCCCTTCCAGACCGTCGAAGCAGGACACATGCCCCTTGGTCAGCAGCTCTCTCTGATTGCATTTCCAGGCCTTCTCCGGGTCAACAATAACAATATCCCCGTCAAATCCCAGCTCAAAGGCCCCCTTACGGCCGTAAAGGCCGAATACCCTGGCCGGATTGTAATCCATCACCCTGGCAATCAGGGTGGGGCTTAAGCCCTTCCGGTTCACCACCATGTCAAACATCATGGGCAGGAAAAACTGAATGGAATTAAGGCCGCCCCATGCATGCCAGATATCCTTTGTGGCATTGTCCTTTTCCTCATCCGCAGCCGGCGAGTGGTCGCTGCCCACGCAGGACAGGGTGCCGTCCAGAACATAATCCCACAGCCGCTCCATGTCCTCCTTCCTGCGCATGGGCGGCGTGCACTTGGCCGGAGCGCCCTTCTCAAAGACAAAGTCCTCTGTAAACCCAAGATAGTGGGGACAGGTCTCAGCCGTAATGGGGAGCCCTTCATGGATGGCATCCTTAACCGCCTGCGCCACCATGGGATGGCTCACATGGCAGATATGCACCCTTCCCCCTGTGGCCCTGGCCATATCAATGACATTTTTGGTGGCAACATACTCGGTCCAGACATCATGGGCATCCAGGAAATCCCTGATTTTTTCTTCCCTTGTCCTTCCGGTTCTGGCCTTGGCCTCCTTTTCACGCTCCAGAACCTGGCCGAACTCCTCACAGTGGAAGCCGCACAGGGCTCCGTATGGTTTTAGGATTTCCAGCGCCTTTCTCACATTTCCCATGTTTACAGTGGGGAACAAATCGCCGTTGGGACAGGTAAATCCCTTAAATGCAGCCACGCCGCAGCGATGTAAATCCACCAGGTCGGCCATGTTGTTCTTCACCGAACCGGGCTGGCTGTCATAGTCACCCACAATACCTCCCCACAGGGCAAAATCCACATAGGAGTGCTTGCTGATGCGTCCCATCTTCAGGTCAAATATCTCCTTGTTCATCAAAGACGGTTCATTGTTCAGAGGCATGTCTATCAGGCAGGTGCAGCCCGCTGCTGCCGCTGCCCTGGAGCCGGTTTCAAAATCTTCCCTGTATTCAAATCCCGGTTCATTCAAATGGGCATGACAGTCAATGATTCCCGGGTATACGTAGCATCCCTTTGCATCAACCACTTCCTTTGCCTCCGTCTTTTCCCCCGGTGCAAGAAACGCGGAATAGACTCCGTCTTTCACTGCAATATCAGCTTCATAAATCCTGTCGGGGGTTACCAGCCTTCCGTTTGTTACCACTAAATCGTACATTTTACCCTCCTTACAAACTGTAAACCGTTGACCGTTTCAATACTTACGTTGTATTTTATTTGATACACAGTCATAAAACAATGACGAGAAAACGGGGAAAAATCCTATTTTTTTGTCTACCATGTATAAAAATTTCATATTTTGAAATTTGTTTTTGTGTTTTTTATAATAATCTGGTAAAATCTATTGTTGAGGCATTGTTACAAATGCATTAAACAACAAAAATAGCGTTTCCGCCATGCAGCGGAAACGCCATTATGTTAAAACCATTCTATTTTATTGTATATCTATTTAACACTGGGAGAAACCTGATGAGCCATGCAGTCACAGCCATTACCACATACGTGGAACAGCAATTGAGCCTGTATCCTTCCTGGACCGTCCACTCGGTCTACAAAAAAACAGTAAATATCCGGTCCGGAGAACAGCTTCTGGCTCTCCAGGCAGCCTCTTCGCCCATGTCCCCCATCAGCATGATAACGGACATGGATGCACAATGCTTTGAGGAGCTTCCTGTTCAGCCGGGGCAGCCGGTGTCCTTTACCGGCAGCCGGCTTCTCATATCCTCACCGGAACGCCCTGTAACCTTTCTGTACCGGCCCGGAAAAGTCCTCTGCACCCAATTAACCTCCCCTCCCGGGGAATTTCCCTGCAGAGAGCTTCTCACGCGGGTCCGCCAGGCCGTCGCCGGTTCACAGGCAGGCATATTCCGGCTGCTGTTCAGCGATGTCCGGGACGGCAGCGGGATAAAGGCAGGGGAAGAAGGCCGCCTCATTCTGACTGCGGCCCAAAACCATATCCGCCAATGCAGCATATGCCTGGAACAGGACATGTACCAGACAGCGGCCCAAAACCTGGCAGGGCTTATAGGACTTGGAATAGGGCTTACGCCAAGCGGAGATGATTTTTTATGCGGAGTCCTGGCGGGACTCATCTATTGCGGAGAGGAAAACCATCCCTTTGCCCTGTGTCTTTGCCAAGAGATAGCAGCCCGCCGGTCTGACACCAATGATATCAGCCGCGCTTTTTTGGACTGCTCCGTACAGCGTCACTTCAGTCCGGCTGTCAGCAGCCTGATTGGCCTTCCTTCTTCCGAAACAATTCTGAACGTATTTTCGGGCATCGGGCATTCCTCCGGTATCGACACCTTATGCGGGATTGCATATGGGCTTTCCATGGGGAACTGCATATAGGCCGCAGCCGCCTGTGCATGTATTACCGCCTTGTAAGGACAGAATCAATCAGGCCGTACTCCAACGCCTCACTGGCGCTCATGAAATTATCCCGTTCCGTATCCCTGGCGATTTCTTCCACGGAACGGCCTGTATTGGCCGCCAGGACCCGGTTCAGGCGCTGCCTGCTTTTCTGCATATAATCCGACATGATTTTGATGTCGCTGGCAGGGCCCTGGATTCCATTTCCATGGATGGCCGGCTGGTGTATCATGATTTCAGAATTAGGAAGGGCCATGCGCTTTCCATGGGTTCCGCCTGCCAGCAAAAAGGCCCCGAAGCTGGCTGCCAGCCCAAGGCAGATGGTTGACACATCGCATTTAATATACTGCATGGTGTCATAAACAGCCCAGCCCGCTGTCACGGAACCTCCCGGACTGTTGATATACAGCTGTATATCCTTGTCCGGGTCAGCGGATTCCAGAAACAGCATCTGGGCTATTATCAGGCTGGCCGACGTGTCATTCACATCCTCCCCCAGAAAAATAATCCGGTCCGACAGAAGCCTGGAATATATGTCATAGCTTCTCTCTCCTCTTCCCGTCTGTTCAATTACATAAGGTATGGTGCTCACGCCGCAATCCTCCCCGATAATTTTCCATACATTCCGGATACAAAAAAACAGGATATATTATGCATCTGTATCCGTTTCTTGGCAGGCACATGGATTCCCCGCTTTCTGTAGGTTCCCGGAGGACACCCATATACCTGCTTAAAAGCAAGGGAAAATGCCTGCTGGGACTGGTATCCCGCATCATAAGAAATCTGTGCGATGTCCATATCCGTATCCACCAGTTTCTCTGCCGCCAGGGTAAGCCTGCGCTCCTGCACATATTTATAAATCGTGCACCCGGTTTCTTCCATGAACATCCGGTTCAGATGGAACCTGGAATAACCTGCATGCTCTGCTATCTGCTCCAGGTTCAGTTCCTCCTTTAGATGTCCCTCAATATAATCAAGAACCTTTCCCACTATATCCTTTTGTTGTTTCATTATGCCACCTCCTGGTCTGGTTCATTTTATTATAGCAGGAGAAATCCGGGTTGTCTTAATAAAAAGTGCGTTTATGCTGCCTTTTTCCGTCAAAAAACCGGGGCAGGATTTTTAACTCCCGCCCCGGTCATTATCTGAAAACCATAGATTCAATTTAATACAGCTTTGCTCCCGCAGGAATCCTGTCATCCACCATCAGAAGATGCAGACGTTCCTGGCCCTCTTCATGATGAACCGCAGAAATCAGCATACCGCAGGAATCAATGCCCATCATTGGACGGGGAGGCAGGTTCGTAATAGCGATGGCTGTCTTTCCCACCAGTTCCTCGGGCTCATAATACTCATGGATTCCGCTTAAAATCACACGGTCCTCACCGCTTCCGTCGTCCAGCACAAACTTGAGAAGCTTCTTGCTCTTTGGCACTGCCGAGCACTCTTTTACCTTCACAGCCCTGTAGTCGGACTTTGCAAAGGTCTCAAAATCCACAAAATCCTTAAACAGTGGCTCTATCTCTACCTTTGAAAAATCAATATCCTTCACCGGCTCCACGGCCTGCGCAGCAGGTGCAGCCGCCTTTCCTTCCTTCTTGGAAGCATCGGAACCGCCCAGCGTCTTCATCGTTGGGAACAGCAGAACGTCCCTGATTGCCGGTGAATCCGTCAGCAGCATGACCATACGGTCAATACCGAATCCGATTCCTCCCGTAGGAGGCATACCTACCTCCAGGGCATTTAAGAAGTCCTCGTCCGTATGGTTGGCTTCCTCGTCCCCCTGGGCCAGAAGCTCTTCCTGGGCTTTGAACCGTTCTCTCTGGTCAATGGGGTCATTGATTTCAGAGTAAGCGTTTGCCATCTCCCAGCCGTTCATAAAGAACTCAAAGCGCTCCACATAATCCGGGTTGCCCGGCTTTTTCTTGGTCAGCGGGGAAATCTCCACCGGATGGTCCAGAACAAAGGTGGGCTGAACCAGGTGCTCCTCTGCAAACTCCTCAAAGAACAGGTTCAGGATATCGCCCTTCTTATGGCGTCCCTCGAACTCCACACCCTTTTCCTTGGCAGCGGCCCTTGCCTCCTCCAGGGTATGAATCTGGTCAAAATCAACTCCGGCATACTTCTTAACCGCATCCACCATGGTGATGCGGGCAAAGGGCTTGCCTAAATCCATCTCCACGCCCTTATAAGTAATGGTGGTGGTACCCAGTACCTCCTGAGCCACAAAACGGTACAGCTTCTCGGTCAGGTCCATCATCCCGTTGTAATCCGTATAAGCCTGATACAGCTCCATCAGGGTGAATTCCGGGTTATGTCTGGTGTCCAGACCTTCGTTGCGGAACACACGCCCAATCTCATATACCCTTTCAAGCCCGCCTACAATCAGCCTCTTCAGATAAAGCTCCAGGGATATGCGGAGCTTTAAATCCTCGTCCAGGGCATTGAAGTGAGTCTCGAACGGCCTGGCGGCAGCGCCGCCTGCATTGGATACCAGCATAGGGGTCTCCACTTCCATAAAGCCCTGGCCGCCCAGATATTTCCGGATGGCTGCCAGAATCCTGGAACGCTTGATAAAGGTATCCTTTACCTCCGCATTCATGATTAAGTCCACGTAGCGCTGGCGGTAACGCATATCCGTATCCGTCAGGCCATGGAACTTCTCAGGAAGCACCTGGAGGCTCTTGGAAAGAAGGGTTACCTCCGTTGCATGAATGGATATCTCGCCTGTCTTGGTGGTAAAAGCAGTTCCCTTTACGCCCACGATATCGCCGATATCCATTTTCTTGAAATCCTTGTAAGGCTCCTCACCCACGCTGTCCCTGGCCACATAGACCTGGATGTTGCCTTTTAAATCCTGTACATTACAGAAAGAAGCCTTGCCCATGACGCGTTTGAACATCATACGGCCTGCAATGGCTGCTTCCTTCCCCTCCCACTGCTCATAGTTATCCTTGATATCCATGCTGTGGGCAGTCACATCATATTTTGTAATCTGGAAAGGGTCCTTTCCAGCTGCCTGAAGCTCCGCCAGCTTATCCCTGCGCGCCTTCAGCACATGATTCAAATCTGTATCTGCCTGATTAACCTTCTGCTGTTCTCCCACGTCCTTAGCTCCTTTGTGTCAGATTTATGAAACCCTCTGGATTTCCAGCACCTTATACTGGATATCCCCTGCCTGGGTTTCCACGTCTACGCAGTCACCCACTACCTTGCCAATCAGGGCGCGGCCTACCGGTGACTCGTTGCTTATCTTATTCTGCAGGCTGTTGGCCTCAGTGGAACCAACGATATAGAACTCCATCTCCTCGTCATACTCCACATCCAGAAGCTTTACCTTACACCCGATATTAATCTTATCCAGGTCGATTTCATCCTCTACCACGACCTCTGCATTCTTAAGAAGCTTCTCCAGTTCCTCGATACGCAGTTCAATGTCCCTCTGCTCATCCTTGGCCGCATCATACTCTGCATTCTCGGACAAATCACCCTGCTCTCTTGCTTCCTTAATTTTCTGCGCAACTTCTTTTCTCTTGACAACTTTCAGATTCTGCAGTTCATCTTCGTACTGTTTGAGTCCGGCATATGTCAAAATATGTTTCTTATCTGCCATCTTACCCGCTTCCTTCCTTACATTCTTAATTTATGTTGATTTCACTTGAGTATCATTCTTAATGTCCACACATTCTGAGTATTATATAGGAAAATGTGTCCATTGTCAAGATTGGATTTTCCTGTCCAGAAGCTCTATGAATCCCTCCAATGTCTCCACCTGGTTGATTTCATTCCTGAGCGTTGCTGAGTGGGGCATTCCTTTTGTATACCAGGCCATATGGCCTCTCATCTCCCGCATGGCAACCCCCTCCCCCTTGAACCGGACCAGCATGCGCCCGTGCCTCAGAATCATGGCCTTTATCTCAGCCATGGACGGACCGGGCAGAACCTGGCCGGTATCCAGATAGTGGTTAATCCGGCCGAACAGCCAGGGATTTCCCTTGGCTCCCCTGGCCACCATGATGCCGTCGCACCCTGTCTCCTTAAGCATCCTTCCGGCGTCCTCCGGCGTAAAGATATCCCCGTTTCCGATAACAGGTATCCTTACAGCCTCCTTTACCCGGCGGATGATGTCCCAGTCCGCCTTTCCGGAGTAGTACTGCTCCCTGGTGCGCCCATGGACAGCCACCGCAGCAACGCCGCAGCTTTCCGCCATTTTCGCAAATTCCACTGCATTGACAGAGAGGTCGTTGAATCCCTTGCGGAACTTCACGGTCACAGGCTTTTTTACGGCCTTCACCATGGCAGTCAGCACCTCCTGGGCGCGCCTGGGATTTTTCATCAGAGCGGAGCCTTCGCCGTTGTTGACGATTTTCGGCACAGGGCACCCCATGTTTACATCAATATAATCATAGGGCCCTTCCTCCAGCCTGGCTGCAATCTCCGCCATAATATCCGGCTCCGACCCAAAGAGCTGCACTGCCGCCGGCCGCTCGGCCGGGTCTATCTGAAGCAGCTCCCTGGTATTCCTGTTGTTGTACAGTATCGCCTTTGCGCTGACCATCTCAGTCACCACGCATCCGGCTCCCTGTTCCCGGCACAGCACCCGGAAGGGCAGGTCCGTGACGCCTGCCATGGGCGCCAGTATTACATTATTCTCAAGAACCGTATTTCCAATCCTCAGTTTCATTTAATCTTCCCCGTCATCCTCTATATCTATGTCCTCGCCCAGGAAAAATGTCCTGTAATACAGTTCCAGCGCTTCCAGCATTTCTTTTTTCTCTTCCTGGTACTGCTTGATTTTAAGGACGCTTCCTATCTCGTCAAAGAGATAATCCGTTTCCTCTGAGGTCACCCTGAATTCCAGGTTTCCCTTTTCGTCAAATTCCATGGTCAGCACGCCGCCCACATCCTCTGTATAGAGCACGCACATGATTTGGAGCTCATCCCTTATGGACTGGGGCAGGGATTTAAAATCCTGGTTAAAATAATATTTCTGTTCATAGGAATTGGCTCCGCAGAGCACTGTCGTATCCTTCATCTCATCTCTCCACAAAAGTCCGCTGCCTGTGACAGGCGGCGGACTTTCCATTCTATCATTGTTTATGTTCTCACATTCCCGGATTAACGAATCAGCATCTTGGCTATCTCGTACTGCTCTTCCGGGATGTCCTTTGTCATGTTCAGGGCTTCCTGGATATCGAAATCCACAAACTCACCGTGCTTATAGGCTACCAGGCGGTTGCTCTTGCCTGCGGCCAGAAGCTCTGCTGCCTTGGCGCCCATGATGGAGGCGTATACCCTGTCCTTGCAGGTAGGCGTTCCGCCGCGCTGCATGTGGCCCAGGATGGTGGCCCTTGTCTCAATGCCCGTGGCAGCCTCAATACGCTTTGCCATGGAGCCGGAATGGCCGATTCCCTCTGCATTGATGATGATGTTATGTTTCTTGCCACGTCTGCGGTTGTCGATAATCCGGTTAATCAGGGCCTGCTCATTGCCGTCGTAGCGCTCCGGCAGAAGGATGTCCTCCGCACCGTTTCCGATGCCGCACCACAGTGCGATGTATCCGGCGTTGCGCCCCATAACCTCCACGATGCTGCACCGCTCATGGGATGTGGATGTATCACGAATCTTATCAATTGCTTCCATGGCCGTGTTGACAGCCGTATCAAAACCAATGGTGTAATCGGTGCAGGCAATATCCAGGTCAATGGTTCCCGGAAGGCCGATTGTATTGATGCCCAGGGCGGACAGCTTTCCCGCGCCCCGGAAGGAACCGTCGCCTCCGATGACCACCATTCCGTCAATGCCATGCTTGCGGCAGATATCAGCGCCCTTCTGCTGGCCTTCCGCTGTGGTGAATTCCTTACATCTTGCCGTGTAAAGGATGGTACCGCCGCGGTTGATGATGTCAGACACGCTGGTGGACTCCATGTCCACGATTTCCTCCTCCAGCAGGCCTGCGTATCCACGCATGATGCCCTTTACCTTAAGGCCCTTATTGATAGCAGTCCTTACAACCGCGCGGATTGCCGCGTTCATTCCCGGCGCATCGCCTCCGCTGGTAAGTACTCCAATGGTTTTCACTGCCTTTGCCATAGCAATTTACCTCCTTGTATTAAGCACATGCAAATTCCGCCTGTGCTGACGTTGCTCTCAATCATTCATTCTCTCATCTATACCCAACGCTATTCTAATTCATTTTCCCCAGCTTTTCAAGACCTTTTTCTACGACTTTGACATTTTTTTCACCAAGTCCTTCTCCCAGGTCTTTCAAAAGTCCGGGCGTAACCTGGACATTCCAGTTGGCCGGAAGGACTTTCTTGGCCCTCTCCTTCTGGAGGTAAATGACCACCCGGTCCTTTCCCTCGCTGGACCGCAGGGAGGTAAGCAGACGCTGCTCCCCGGCCTGATACGTCTCCATATCCGGGAACTGGAGCCACAGCTCCTTAGGTATGCTCTCAAAGGGAATCACCTGCTCGCACACCAGTTTTCCCACCGGGTCATCGCCAATGGATACCCTTCCTTTGATAAACAGCTTGGAGTCCTCGGTGAACAGTTCCCGGTTGGCCTCATAATCCCTTGGGAACACAATGACTTCCACAGGTCCCAGCAGGTCCTCCAGGGTGATAAATGCCATGAGCTGGTTGGTCCTGGTGGTCTTCACGGTCTTGCCTGCCACCAGCCCTCCTATCACTGCCCTGGATCCGTCCTCCACCCCGGCCTTGTCCGTCTCCTCATCCACAATAAACTGGGCGGAGGTGGCTGTTATATTCCTCCTCCATGTCTCCTCATAGTCGTCCAGAGGATGGCCGCTGATGTAAACTCCCAGTATTTCTTTCTCAAAAGCAAGAAGCTCATCCTTTGAGTATTCCCCCACATCGGGAAATGTAATCTGGAATTCATTCCTGTCTTCCTCATCAACAATGTCAAAAAGACTTAACTGACCCTCGAACATGGACTTTTTCTCCCTGGCCTTAACCTCCAGCATGGTGGGAGCCACGGCCATCTTCTGCCGTCTGGTGCCCGGCAGCGTATCCAGGGCGCCTGACTTGATGAAATTTTCCAGGGTCCTTTTGTTTACCTCCTTCATGCTCATACGCCCCACAAAATCCTCCATGGAACGGAAGGGACCGTTTTTCTCCCGCTCCGCCAGGATTACCTCTGTCACTGGTTTGCCCACGCTCTTGATGGCGGACAGGCCGTAGCGGATGGCGTCACCTGATACGGAGAAACCGCTTTCTCCCTCATTGATATCCGGCGGCAGCACGGGAATGCCCATCATCCGGCGGCAGGTCAGCACATACTCGGAAAATTTACTTACATTGTCCATGACCGATGTCATAAGGGCGGCCATGAATTCCCTGGGATAATAGTATTTCAGATAGGCCGTCTGGTAGGAAACCACTGCATAGGCGGCTGCGTGGGACTTGTTGAAGGCGTACTTTGCAAAGTCAATCATCTCGTCATAGATATGGTTTGCCGTCTGCTCGCTGATTCCATTGTCCACACAGCCCCTGACCCCTTCCTCCCGGTTGCCGTATACAAAGTTCCGGCGCTCCTTTTCCATGACAGACGTCTTTTTCTTGCTCATGGCGCGGCGCACCAGGTCGCTGCGTCCCATGGTGTATCCGGCCAAATCACGCACAATCTGCATAACCTGCTCCTGGTATACAATACAGCCGTAGGTGGGGCTTAATATGGGCTCCAGCTGAGGGCAGTCATAGGTGATGGAAGCCCTGTCGTTCTTTCCCTTCAGGTATTTGGGTATAAAGTCCATGGGGCCGGGACGGTACAGGGAGATGCCTGCTATGATATCCTCCAGGTTCTCCGCCTTAAGCTCCTTCATAAAGCTTTTCATCCCCGCGCTTTCCAGCTGGAACACGCCCTCGGTCCTGCCTGTTCCGATGGATTCAAGTACCTTTTTATCGTCAAAGTCAATGTGGTCAATGTCAATGGATATGCCGTAGTCCTTCTCGGCCAGCCGCACCGCGTTCTGTATGACGGTAAGGGTCCGCAGGCCCAGGAAATCCATTTTCAGAAGTCCCAGCTCCTCGATGGTGGTCATGGTAAACTGGGTGGTGATGGTACCGTCAGAGGCCCTGGAAAGGGGTACAAACTCGTCAATGGACCTGCTGCCAATCACCACCCCGGCCGCATGCATGGAGGTATGCCTGGGCAGTCCCTCCAGACGCCTGGACATGTCGATGAGATAATGGACCTGCTCATCCTCATTGTAGGCCTTCTTAAGGTCCGGGTTCATGGTCAGGGCCTTGTCCAGCGTCATGCCCAGGTCCCCGGGAATCATCTTGGCGATGGTGTCGCACAGGGAATAGGGCAGGTCCAGCACACGCCCCACATCCCGGACAACGCCCTTTGCAGCCAGGGTACCAAAGGTTACAATCTGCACCACCTGGTCCTTGCCGTACTTGCGCACCACATAGTCGATTACCTCCTGACGCCGTTCGTAGCAGAAGTCAATGTCGATATCAGGCATGGACACACGCTCCGGGTTCAGGAAACGCTCAAAGAGAAGGTTGTAGCGCACCGGGTCTATGTTGGTGATTCCCAGCGTATAGGACACAATGCTTCCTGCTGCGGAGCCCCGCCCCGGCCCCACGATGATGTCCCGGGAGCGGGCGTAATTGATGAAATCCCACACAATCAGGAAGTAATCCACATATCCCATGGAACGGATAACTTCCAGCTCATAGTCCAGGCGGCTGCTCAGGGTGCCGTCATCATCCGGGTACCGCGTCTGAAAGCCCTCCCTGCACAGATGGTTTAAGTAGGTCCAGGAATCATAGCCCTCCGGAACTTCGTATTTCGGAAGCTTGGTAACCCCGAACTCAATCTCCACATTGCAGCGCTCCGCTATCATATGGGTATTTTCAATGGCCTCAGGCGCATAGGGAAACAGGGTCCGCATCTCGTCCTCTGATTTGCAGTAATACTGGCCTCCCTCATAGCGCATCCTGTCCTCATCCGCCACCTTCTTGCCGGTCTGGATGCACAGAAGGATGTCGTGGGCCTTCTCATCCTCGGCATAGGTGTAGTGGATATCGTTGGTTGCCACCAGCTTAAGGCCCGTATCCCTGCTCATGCGCATAAGGCCCTGGTTTACCAGCTTTTGGTCCGGCAGCCCGTGGTCCTGAAGCTCCAGGAAAAAATTGTCCTTTCCGAATATGTCCACATACCGGCCGGATGCCCTGACCGCCTCCTCATACATTCCCCTGGTCAGGTAGCGCTGCACCTCCCCTGCCAGACAGGCGCTGAGCGCAATGATTCCCTCGTGGCAGGTCCTTAAGACCTCGTAGTCCACCCTGGGTTTATAGTAAAATCCGTCCACAAATCCCTTGGACACAATTTTCATCAGGTTTTCATAGCCCCTGTTGTTCTCCGCCAGCAGCACAAGGTGGTAATACCGGTCCTCGCCGCTTACTGTCTCCCGGTCAAAGCGGGACCCCGGGGCCACATAGACCTCGCATCCCAGAATCGGCTTGATGCCGGCTTCCCTGGCTGCTTTATAAAAATCAATCACGCCATACATCACGCCATGGTCCGTGACAGCCATGCTGTCCATGCCAAGCTCCTTTGCCCTGGCTGTCAGCTCCTTGATTTTACAGGAGCCGTCCAGAAGGCTGTATTCCGTATGGACGTGCAAATGGGTAAATGCCATTCCCTATTCTCTCCTTATCGTTTCGGTATAAATTGCCGTTCGAGTAACAGTTTATCATAAATCCGGATAAAAGAAAAGAGAACCAGGCAAGTCCTGCCTGATTCCCATTATCTATCTCTCCAAACAAACGGACTGGTAGTTACTGGTTTTTCAGATACTTCTCAATTTCAGTTACAGCTGCCTCCTCATCCTTTCCGTCGGCTTCCACCAAGATGGATTCGCCCGCGGTCAGACAGAGAGTCATCATTCCCATGATGCTCTTGGCATTCACACGCTTTGCCTCTGCTTCCAGGTAAATCGCGCTTTCGTACTGACTGGCTACCTGCACCAACATAGCTGCCGGTCTTGCCTCAAGTCCTGATGCCAATTCAACTGTAATCAATTTCTTTACCATAATAATCCTCCTCATTCCTTTGAATGGTTCACAGCCCCTGATACGTTCCAATGGTCATGTTCCAATCTGGCCGCATCCTGACTGCCATTCCGGTGCCCGTACTGATTCGTACTTGATAAAACTATTGCAAACTTGATGTATTACGGTCCGGAAACTGCTGCCGCAGTTCTTCGGCCATAAGGCTTAACTTCCTCAAACGGTGGTTTACGCCTGATTTACCCACAGGCGGTTCCAGGGCCTCCCCCAATTCCTTTAAGGTTGCCTCCGGCCGTTCCAGCCGTATGCGGGCCATCTCCTGAAGGTTCTCAGGAAGACCCGAAAGACCGGCAACAGACTGGATGAAACGGATGTCCTCTATCTGTTTTACCGCAGCTGACACGGTCTTATTGATATTGGCAGTCTCGCAGTTGACCTGGCGGTTCACGCTGCCTCTCATCTCCTTGACAATGCGGATATTCTCCAGCTCCATAAGGGATACCGGGGCCTCCATCACGTTAAGGATGTCCACAATCTGGCTGCCCTCCTTGATATAGACTACATAGTACTTCTTTCTCAGCACTATCTTGGCCTCGATATCAAAGGTGGCGATGATGTTCTTAAGCTGCTCCGCCTTAGGTTCAGTGGGACACACGATTTCAAAGTGGTAGAACTTCTCCGGGGCGCTGATGGAGCCGGCCGCCAAAAAGGCGCCACGTATGAAAGCCCGTCTGCAGCAGGCATTCTGAAGCACCACATTCCGAATCAGGGAAAGGTTTTCGCCGATTTCCCCCTGGGAATTGATGAGTTTCACTGCCTGCAGGACCTTGAGGGCTTCCTCATGTTCCCTGACTGCTACGATGTATGTCATGCTCCGCCCGGGGTTCCCCCCTCTGCGAATCGAGACATCAGTTCTTATATTAAATGTTTTTTTCAATAATGTAAAGTACTTTCTTGCAACTGCCACATTTTCCGTATGGATTTCAATCCAAAAATGGTCTGAAGCCGATATCTTTACCCTTCCGCACAGGCTCAGGATTGCTGCTGTCTCTGCTATCTGGCAGTGGCGCGCCCCAGGCATCTGCCTGGACAGCTCGTCTTTTACGTTGGAAGAAAATGACATGTCTGCTACTTCCTTTTATTGTCTTTGTCGATGTCCCTGTGTTCTATTTTAATTCCATATTCAGCCTTGGCAGCCAGATAACCGTAGAGGGCCTTGGCAACCGTCACGGAACGGTGCTTGCCGCCGGTGCAGCCGATTGCCACCACCAGCTGGTTCTTTCCTTCTTTAATATAACCCGGCAGGAGGAAATCCACCATATCATAGAGCTTGTCCAAAAACTGCGCGCAGGCGCCTCCCTGCATCACATAATCCCGGATGACCTGGTCCTCCCCTGTCAGGGGGCGCAGCTCCTCCACATAATAGGGATTGGGCAGAAAACGCACGTCAAAGACCAGGTCCGCATCCTCCGGAATGCCGTACTTAAAGCCAAAGGATAAAACCGTGACAAACATGTTGCTGTACTCCTGGTGTTTCAGGAATATCTTTTCCAGCTCCTGCCGCAGCTCCCTGGTAAGGAGCTTGCTGGTATCAATGATGAAATCCGCGTCCTTCTTAAGGAAGGCCAGCTTGGCCCGTTCCTTTTCAATTCCCTTGTCCAGCCTGCCTGTCCCGGCCAGGGGGTGGCTGCGGCGCGTCTCCTTGTACCGCTTAATCAGGACCCCGTCATTGGCGTCCAGGAACAGTATCCGGTAATCCATCCCCAGTTCCTTCCATCCCCTGAATATAGCATCCAGCTGGTTCAGTTCCTCGCCGCTGCGGATATCTATGCCCAGGGCGGCCTGGCTGATGTCGCTGCCGGCCGCTGCCAGCTGGGCAAATTTATCTACCAGGGATATGGGCAGGTTATCCACACAGTAGAACCCCAAATCCTCCAGCATTTTCAGTGCAATTGTCTTGCCTGCCCCGGACATTCCGGTTACAATTACAAGCTTCATCCATCCACCTCGGTTACGTATAATCGGCCTTGCGGTCAGAACTCGCCCCAGCGCTTGACTTCCATCTCAAGCTCCACGCCGGACTGTTCCATGACTGTTTTCCTGATATGCCCGCACAGGGCCATGACATCGGATGCAGTGGCGTTTCCGCCGTTGATTACAAAGCCGCAGTGCTTCTCCGATACCCTGGCTCCGCCCATGGCGTATCCCCTGAGACCGGCATCCTCTATGAGCTTTCCTGCAAAATATCCGCGGGGACGTTTGAAGGTGCTGCCTGCGCTGGGATATTCCAGGGGCTGTTTCTCCCTGCGCCTGTCTGCCAGTTTCTTCATCCGGGCCTCAATGTCTGCCCGGCTGCCCGGCTTCAGCTGAAAGGACGCCTCCAGCACCGTATATCCCCGGTCGGGAATACAGCTGGTGCGGTACCCCAGTTCCAGTTCATCCAGGGAGAGCTCCAGAACTTCCCCCTGATTCGTCATAACCCTGGCTGATTTGAGGATATCCTTCATCTCAGAGCCATAGGCCCCTGCGTTCATCACCAGGGCGCCGCCTACGCTGCCGGGTATGCCTGCTGCAAATTCCATACCGGTCAGGCAGTGGTCCAGGGCGGCCCGGGCGGCCCGGGCCAGCAGTTCCCCTGCCCCTGCATGGATGACAGTTCCCTCTGTTCTGGCATGGGACCAGTTTCCTTCCATGGCAATGACCACGCCCTTGATTCCCTTATCGCTGACCAGGAGGTTGCTGCCATTTCCCAGCACTCTCCAGGGAATACCATGCTCATTGCAAAGGCAGATGACCTTTCCCAGCTCCTCTTCATTGCCGGGGCATACATAGGCCTCAGCCGGTCCCCCGATGCGGAAGGTGGTGTGACTGCTCATGGGTTCCATGAAGCGGCACACCGCCCCCTCTGATACAAGCACCTCTTTCAACATATGTTCCAGATTCAAAATACATTCCTCGCTTAAGACTTAATTTTCCTGGCCCTTTCCAAGATTGGCCTGTACCCGGTTGTACAGCTCCTGGGCTGCGTTGTAGCCCATCTTCTTCTGGCGGTAGTTGACAGCCGCGGACTCCACGATAATAGCCAGATTACGTCCCGGACGGATGGGAATGGTATGGCAGACCACCTGGTTGCCCAGGAATTCCGTATACTGGTCTTCCAGGCCCAGCCTGTCGTATTCCTTGTCCTTGCTCCAGTCCTCCAGCTTGATAACCATGTCAATGGACTGGGTATCCTTAACACTCTCCACACCGAACAGGGTCTTCACATCAATGATGCCGATGCCCCGCAGTTCAATGAAATGCTTGGTGATGTCAGGCGCGCTTCCAATCAGGGTGTCATCGCTGACCCGGCGTATCTCCACCACATCATCCGTCACCAGACGGTGTCCCCTCTTAATCAGTTCCAGGGCAGCCTCGCTCTTGCCGATGCCGCTTTCGCCCATAATCAGGACGCCCTCGCCGAATACGTCAATCAGCACGCCGTGAATGCTGATGCAGGGGGCCAGCTTCACATTGAGCCAGCGGATGATTTCTGCCATCAGGGCAGAGGTGGTCTTATCGGACACAAGGCAGGGAACGCCATAGTAGTTGCAGAATTCCAGCAGGTCCTCATCCGGCTCCTGGTCGCGGCTGAACACCAGACAGGGAATCTGGCTGGATGTGAGCTTATCGTACATCCGGCGCTTCTGTTCCTGGTCCATGGTATTAATATATGCCTGCTCCACGTATCCGATGATTTGAACCCGCTCTCTGTCAAAGTGGTCAAAAAATCCCGTAAGCTGCAGGGCCGGGCGGTTCACGTCCGGATGGGTCAGCACAATCTTGTCCGTGTCAATCTCCGGCGTGGTGTTTTTAAGCTTCATTTTCTCAATTAATTCCGATATGGTTACTCCATGCATGATGATACCCCCTTGACCTGGTTTTACTTCTCGTTTAACTTCTATCATACTATCATAATTTGATGCGGTTGTCATGTGTTTTTATCGCTGTCCTTCCAGATTCTGGAAGTCCGCTTCTGTCCCGTTCTCCGGGCCTGTGCTGGTGCCGGGCCGGTCATTATTCTGTGAAGGGGCCTGCCCGCTGGTCCGGGGGCTGCCCGTCTCCAGGTGGAAGAAGCGGTACACGGACTCAGCCGACCTGCGGTTCATCTGGGGCGTCTGCTCCAGGTCCTCCACGGAGGCGCTTCTCACTGCCTCTATATCCTTAAAATGGCGCATAAGGGCCTTGCGCCTGGCCGGTCCGATGCCGGGAATGTCATCCAGGATGGATTTCACCTGGCCCTTCCCCCTCAGGCTCCTGTGGTATTCAATGGCAAACCGGTGGGCCTCATCCTGGATTCTGGTGATAAGCCTGAATCCTTCGGAGTGACGGTCAATGGGCACCTCCACATTATTATAGTAGAGTCCCCTTGTTCTGTGGTTGTCATCCTTCACCATGCCGCACACAGGAATGGAAAGCCCCAGCTTATCAAGGACCTCCAGGGCTATGTTCACCTGGCCCCTGCCGCCGTCCATCATGATTAAATCCGGGAACCTGGTAAAGCTGCCAAGGCTTACGTCAGCCCCCTTTTCCTTCAGTTCCTCCGTCTCTCTCATGCCGTGGGAGAATCTGCGTGTCAGCACCTCATTCATGGATGCGTAGTCGTTGGGGCCTTGGACGGTCTTGATGCGGAATTTCCTGTAATCGCTGCGCTTGGGCCTGCCGTCCTCATATACCACCATGGAGCCCACGGATTCCACGCCGCTGGTATTGGAGATATCATATGCCTCCATGCGGCGGATTCCGCCAATGCCAATCAGCTCCCCAATCTGGTTCAGGGCTCCGATGGTGCGAAGTTCTTCTTTCTTAATCCGCTCCTTATCCTGGGACAGCACCAGGGCTGCATTCCTGGCCGCCAGCTCCACCAGCCGTTCCTTTTCTCCCTTTTTCGGAACCACCAGCCTCACCTTCTGCCCCCGTTTCGCAGACAGCCACTGGCTGATGACCTCCTCGTCCCCCAGAGGATGCTGGAGCCACAGTTCCCTTGGTATAAAGGGCGTACCCGCATAAAACTGCTTTACAAAGCTGTCCAGAATCTCGCCCTCATTTTCAGCCATGGCAGCCGATATATGGAAATGGTCCCTGCCTATCAGCTTGCCCTCCCGGATAAAGAACACCTGTACCACCGCGTCCTTCTCATCCCTGGCCATGGCCACAATATCCCGGTCCTCCATACCGCTGCTGGTAATCTTCTGTTTCTGCGCCACCTGCTTCACGCTGTTTAGCAGCTCCCTGTACTCAATGGCCCGCTCAAATTCCAGGCTGTCGGAGGCAGCCTGCATCTTTTCCTGAAGGCTCTTTATGAGAGGGTCGTATCTGCCGTTCAAAAAGTCCAGAGCCTGGCCGAAATTGGACTGGTATTCCTCCCTGGAAATATATCCCTGGCAGGGGGCGTCGCACTGCTTGATGTGGTAATTGAGGCACGGACGCTCCTTTCCCGTATCCTTTGGCAGGTTCCGGTTGCAGGTCCTGATCCGGTACAGCTTGTGTATTAAATCCAGCGTATCCTTCACGGCCCCCGCGCTGGTATAGGGACCAAAATAACGGCTTCTGCCGTCCTTTTTCATATCCCTGGCAAACAGGAGGCGGGGGAAATCCTCACCCATGGTTGCCTTGATATAGGGGTAGCTTTTATCGTCCTTCAGCATGGTGTTGTACCGCGGCCTGTGCTCCTTAATCAGGTTGCACTCCAGCACCAGGGCTTCCAGCTCGGAATCCGTCAGGATGTATTCAAACCATGCAATGTGGGACACCATCTGTTCAATCTTTGCCGTCTTATTCCTGCTGCTCTGGAAATACTGCCTGACACGGTTTTTCAGGCTGATGGCCTTGCCCACGTATATAATCTCATCCCTGTCATTATGCATAAGATAAACTCCCGGGCTGGCCGGGAGTTTCTTCAGTTCTTCCTCTAAATCAAACAATACCTTTCACCATCCCTTTCATATGGCTTTATGCCCCGCTGTCCTCTGCTTCTGCATTCTCTGTGCCTGCCTGCTCTGCCGCCGCATCCCCGGCGCCTGCATTCTCCGCAGCAGCTCCGGCCTGTTCTGCGGCAGCCCTGGACTGGGCTATGTGCTCATCCTCTTTGGCGGCCGCCTCCGGGGTCAGCAGTCCGCCGTAGTGATAGCTGACCCCTGCGTCCCAGAGAATCCACTCATCGTAGCCTGCATCGTAAACAGCCTGTATCTGCTGTCTCACCTGTTCATCGCCATATTTAATATAATGCTCCAGATAGGAGGCTGTAAAATCCTGAAGCCACGGCCTTACCACGGCCTGGGGCGCGTCTTCCTTTGCAGATGCAGCCAGAAGCTCCCTGGAACCATTCAGTGCATTTAATATTGTATCATAAGGCTGGGTATCCGGATACTCTATTCCAAAATTTCCCGGCCCGTAATGGGATGGATAAATCATGGGACATATATAATCCAGCTGCTCCGCCATGTCCTCGTATTCCTGGCCCACGGCAGCCGCATCCTCCTCGCTGCGCATGATGGTGCCAAACACATCAGCAGAAACAAAGAGTCCCTCCTTTGCCAGCTCATCATGTGCATAGCTTATGAATTCCGTTATTGCCTGGGTCTTATCACGCCCCTGTGTATCTGCATCGTCAAATACAACATCGTTCATGGTCCTGTCCACTGCAAACCGGATGTAATCGAACTGAATCTCATCAAATCCTGTTTCACCTGCTTTTTTCCCCACCTCGACCAGATAATCCCAGACTTCCCTCTTATAAGGATTTACCCATGCAAGGCCTTTATTATCCCGGTAAATCCTGCCATCCGCCACATGAAGGCTCCACTCCGGCTTCTGCTCCGCCAAATAGGGGTCCCTGAAAGCCACCACCCTGGCTATGGTATAGATTCCATGCTCCTTAAGCTTTGCCATGAGCGCCGGCATGTCCTGGATAAAAACCTGGCACGCCCCAATGTCATCCACGGTTGGGGAATCCATGGCATAGGTAATCCTTCCCTGGTCATCCTTTACATCAATGACCACTGCATTGAGCTCCGTCCTGTCTATCTCCTCTATGATTTTATCCATCATATCGCCGGTGCCGGCCACATAGGCGGACACATAGATGCCCTTTACCTTCACCGGGTTCCTGGGCGGATATGAAGAAATGGTGATGACGTCTGAATCGGCCGCCTCAGCCTCTTTCGTCTCCTGCCCTTCCTGTCCGGCCTGCCGCTGCGCTTCAGACTGGGCGGCCTCGTTCCGTGACCTGGTCATCTCCTTTGCCGGTTCATACCGGGAACATCCTGTCAATGCTAGGATTAATATGCCCGCTGCTATCCACCTTTTCATACGTAACCTCTGTCTTTCTCAATTATCTTATGATTCCTGGAAAATACCATTTCCATTCTTAATCTATATCAAAAAGGCAAATGCCTGTAAGTTCAGTGAATCAGACATAAACATCCGTTCGTTCCCACTATGATACCATATTCTTCCTGTTTTGTATATAAAATATGACTTTTTTGTTACAAATTCATTAATTTCTCCCACTTTTTGTAAATCTGTCCTATTCCTTCAGCCAATGAAAAACGCCCGGACAGCAGCTGTACGCCATTGTCCGGGCGCGCACCGGCCAGCAGCCGGAACGTATTTTACCGTAATCCATGAATCACTTTGCCATGAATCAATTTACCATGAACCAAATATGCCTAGGCCTCTGCCAGGTGTCTCTGAAGAGCAGCCCTTACAGCTCCCTTGCCGGCAATCAGCTCGGCAAAAATGCTCTCCACATATTCGCCCAGTCCTGCCTTGTACAGGTCCACTCCGAATATCCTGGCGTCGCTTAATATAGGCTGCAGCACCTGGTGTACATTGCAGGCTTCTCCTACCTTAACGCCCTGAAGCTTCTTTGCCAGTTCCTCATACATGGGGTCCGGGCTTACGGTAAAGGCATTGCCCTCATCATCCACTCCTAACAGATAACGGCACCATCCGGCCTGAACCATGGGGATGAACTTAAGGGACTTCACATCCAGCTCAGGTCTTGCCATATACTCCTTGATAGTCTCTCCGAAACGGATGGACAGCTTCTGGGAGGTATCGCAGGCAATTCTCTGGGGCGTATCAGGCATGAATGGATTTGGAACACGAATCTGTAAAACTTCGTCAATGAACTTCTCAGGAGAAAGGATGCCCGGATTCGTAACCACAGGAAGTCCTTCCTTATATCCAATGATTTCCACCAGCTTCACCAGGTCCGCGTCCTTCATCTCCTCGCTGATTTTGGTATAGCCCAGAAGGCAGCCATATACAGCCAGGGTGGTGTGAAGCGGATTCAGGCAGGTGCACACCTTCATGCGCTCCACCTTTTCAACCGTATCCCTGGTAGTGAACATAACGCCTGCCTTTTCAAGCTGCGGACGTCCGTTGGGGAACGCATCCTCAATAACCAGGTATTCGGCCTCCTCTGCATTTACAAAAGGAGCCACATATGTGTTCTTGCTGGTGACAATGCTCTCTGTATCCGTGAAGCCGGCCTCCTCCAGCATTTTCTTTACGCTGTCATCCGGACGTGGGGTGATTTTATCAATCATGCTCCATGGGAAGGAAACCTTGGCCGGATTCTCAATGTACTCCAGGAATCCCTTATCAGCCCTGCCATTCTCCGTCCACGCCTTTGCATAGGCATCCACAGCCGCATACAGCTTATGGCCGTTGTGGGAGCAGTTATCCATGCTTACCAGTGCCAGAGGAGCCGCCCCATGGGTATATCTCCAGTAGCACAGGGCTGCCAGCTTGCCGATATAGCTGTCTGCCAGCTCCGGGCCAGCCTCAAAATCAGCTGCTACGTCCGGGCGGAAGGAGCCGTCTGCCGAAGTAATGCTGTAGCCTTTTTCCGTGATGGTAAAGCTGACCATCTGCAGGGTAGTGCTGGCAAAGATATCCTTCAGCCGGTTCCAGTCAGCCTCATCCTGACGGTCCACGGTCAGGGATTCCGCAAGGCTTCCAATCACGGTCTTCTCAATGGTGCCATTGGCTTTCAGCGTAACCAGGAGGCTTAAATCATCCTGAGGCCTGTATGCCTTCTTGATGATTTCATAGTCATATCCTTCAGCCACAATGATACCGGTTTTTTCCACCCCATCGTTCAGCAGCTTCTGCTGACGCGCTGCCGGAAATGCGCGGAAGATATTGCCTGCACCGAAATGCACCCACTGCGGGCATTCCCTGGTAGCTGCCTTCATGGCTTCCCTGTCAAATTTCGGAAGTTCTATTCCCGCTGCTTCCCACTCTTCCTTATTTCTCAGTTCACTGTCTAATAAATGCATAACCATTCCCTCCTGTGTTCGTTGATTTCATGATTTAATATTACCACCCTGAGGGCGAATAATCCATATCCCTTTTTGTTCAATGCATTGCAAAACTTGCTGTCAGCATCGCCTGTTTTGTTAAAAACAATGGAGCCTGCATTTCACAGAGGGTTTCACACATTAAAAAAGACCAGCATCCGTGCCGGTCTCTCCTGATAATAACTGCTGAACTTCAAAAAATACTGCGTCGCTGCTGAATCACCGCTGATACTGTACCACCGCTGAAACATTGGAATTCTCTGTCTGGTCAAACAAATCATCCCCGTTAGCCGCCATTGCATTCACCAAAATCAGCGTCGCCGCAAGCATGGCCCATGCAAAGCCGCCCAGTACCTTCCTGACCTTCATTCTACTCTGCCTCCTGGATTCATAAGCCTGATAAATGAAAATTACATGCTTAGTTTCACTCCGTTATCCCATTATACAAACTTTCATGAAAAAAGCAAGTCCTTTTCCTCTTACACTGTCTTACATTTTCCTTAAAAGCCCTGTATTTCAACGTTCTTTCCTGCCTTAGAATTTTTTTTCAAAAGGGGGAAATAACCGGATTCCAGCGTTTATTAAATAGATTCTAAAGAAAATGAAGGGCAATGGGGCAATGGATTCTGTCCCTCTGATATCCATCCATCCCCTTCTCCCCTTACGGACAAATGGTATTTTTCACCTTTTTTGTAGGCATATTCTGCATATCCGGGAAATGAACCATTTTTTTAGGTAAACTAAAATTACCTTATTTTTCTAGTTACATAATATACACGTAAGAAAAGAGGATACACCGTGATTACATATGAACCCTTTTGGAACACGCTCAAGAATTCTGATGAATCCACCTACACCCTGATTTATAACCATAACCTGTCAAGCTCCACCATAGACAGGCTCCGGAAAAATAAACCTTTAAGCACCACGACGCTCAATGACCTCTGCCGCATCCTGGATTGCGATATCAATGACATCATATCCTATAAACGTTCTGAAAATGACCAGTTTCTTTAGAAGGGCTCCTTTATCTCCCTTACAACTGCAATATATGTGGTTATAGTGCATAGGAACGTCAATCCGTATTGCATATCCTGCACTGCAGACCGGTACCTTGGCTTGTAAATAAGGACTTACAGCCCGCAAAATGTTATGACCATTTTTTACAGAGGCAGCCGGCTCCTTGACACAATGGCAGAAGCCATGTCCACCACCGCCTCCTTTTTCTCCCTGGCATCATCCTCCCAAAGTTCATAGAACACCCCTTCCTGTTCCCAGGAAATCAGTATACCGTGGATATCGGAATTTTCCACTGTCTTTCGTATCGTCAGTACCACCGGGCCATCCTCTCCTGCCAAAATCTCACGCTGTTCCATCCCCTGCTGGTCCAACACATAATTTTCTGAAGGTCCTCCTGCTGCCTCCAGGGAAGCCCACGCAATGGCATCAGACTGTGTGGTTTCATCATGAAACAGAATCTGTATGGTATTATCATCCTGCTGAATGAAGGATGGGTCACTGCATACCCCCTGGTCTTCCGGCAGTTCCAGGCGCAGAACAGGGCCTTCTGCATTTTCCTGGTTCCGGGCGTTTTCCTGGTTCCGGGCGCTTTCTGATTTCAGTGTATGTTCCGATATGGTCTCATCCTTTGTCCCGCCTTCTCCCGGCATCTCCTGTCCCGGCGCCTTGCTTACATCTGTCCCCTGTATGGATGATTGGACGCTCCCGGTTCCCTGACCTGATGACCGGAGCGCCGCAGTCCCCTGCTCTGCTCCTGTGCCGGATGAACATGCGCTGAGATTAATGCCTGCCGCGGCGGCTATCATTGTAACATACAAAATAAATTTCTTTTTTCTCATATTGCAGCTCCTTGCATCTTTTTATCCCGTTCACCTACAGGATACCATATTTTCGCATTTCATGCTTTACTTTTTTCGCCACAGCGGCAATCTCATTCCCCACTCTTCCGCCCCCGGAATCCCGATATTAAAAAGGCCGCCCGGAACCATTCCGGGCAAGCCCTGACATTCATCATACGAGCGCTGACTTATTCATATATAAAACCATTTAATCCATAGACAATCCCATTTCCGGAACAATCTCCTTCCATCCGCATCCCCGGATGGGAACCATATACCCTTGTGGTAAAGACCTCCCGGCCTTCGTTTACAAATAGTTCCAGCGAAGTGGTGTCTGAAAAAATATGCAAATCCGTAAGCCGCTCCAGCCGCACGCTCCGTCTGGTCCTGCCGCTTCCGCTGCCTCCCATATCCAGGGTCAGCAGGCCATTTTCATAGGATAAGGTCACATCCTCTCTGACAGTCAGGCACATGTTATGGCAGGTTACAAAGGATATGCATCCTTCAAACACAAGCCCCGGCTCCACGCCCTTTGCAAGCTCCCCAAAATCGTAATCCCTTCTGTCCCTGCGAAGCTCCCGCATCTCCTCCAAAGGCTGCTGCAAAAGGCGCCCTTCCCTCATACGGAGCTGCCGCGGCATGGTAAGGGCATGCTGCCATCCGGCCTTCACCGTTGGATTGGTGTAATCCGCATCCGGAATCCCCATCCAGCCGATTAGAATACGCCGCCCCCTTTCATCCAGAAAGGTCTGGGGCGCATAGAAGTCAAATCCCCTGTCCACCATTCCAGGCAGCTGGGATTTCAGTTTGCAGGTATTTTCCCTGAAATCATAGTCCAGGCAGAAGACCGTACACTGATGCACATTCTGGTACTCTGTACCCATCGGCTTCACGCCCTGGGGACAGCAGACCAGACAGAGCTGCCCGTCCAGGGAGAATAAATCCGGACATTCCCACATATAGCCAAAGTCTTCGTCCGTAGTAATTCTATTAAAATACTCCCATTTTTTTAAATCCTTTGACCGGTACAGGAGGACCATTCCCTTGCTGTGCACATCCCTTGCCCCCAGTACCATATAATAAAACTCCCCTTCTTTATACACTTTAGGGTCCCTTATGTGGCAGCTCATGTCAGCCGGGTAATCGTCATGATTCATCACCAGTTCCTTGGCAGAAAAATGATATCCGTCCCGGCTGGTAATATGAATGGTGTTGCTCACCCGGCCGCCCATGATATAATCGTAATCATCCCGGTCAAACAGCTTCACATTGCCTGTGTAAAAATAGTGAATGGTTTTGTCCTCCACATAAGCTGAACCGGAATATACGCCATGGGCGTCCATGTCCTGGTCCGGAAAAAGAACCGGCTCCTCCTGTTTATAATGGATGAAATCCCGGGTGGTATAGTGACCCCAGAGCTTAATCTCCCCTGTAGGCTCAAAGGGTGTATACTGATAATAAATATGGTACAGTCCCTGAAACTGGCAGAGACCATTGGGGTCGTTCAGCCAGCCGGTTTCAGGCATCAGGTGGTAGGCCAGGCGGCTGTCATCCGCCTTGACCCTTTCCCTGTACTCCCTGTTCTCCCGGTACCATGCTTCATAATCCTCCCTGCGGACCTTTTCATATTTTTTCAAGCTTCTTCCTCCTTACCGCTGCCATGTTTATTCTGTCTTCACTGCCTTTACCGCCACATCTCCGGCATCTGCCTGTTCACCCGGATATACGGTCACATCCAGATTCCCGCCCTCAGGCAGAATCATCATAGTCTGGGGATTCATTCCCTTTTCCCGAATCAAATCCAGGTCAGCGGCAATCAGTTTATCGCCTTTCTTAACCTTATCTCCCTGTGAGACAAAAGCCTCAAATCCCTGTCCATCCAGCTGCACTGTATTGATTCCGATATGGATGAGCACCTCCACACCTGTCTCAGATGTGATTCCCACTGCATGCTTTGTGGGAAACAGCAGGCTTACAGTACCATCGCACGGCGCACACACCATACCCTCCGCCGGGTTAATGGCCACGCCATTGCCCAGGGCCTTGGATGCAAAAACCGCATCCGCCGACTGCTCCACATCCAGGACCTGGCCTTTCATTGGAACGTAAAGCTCGGTAGTGGTTTCCCGGCCCGCCGCTGCCGTCTGAACCGCTTCTCTTCCCTCAGCTTCTTTCCCTTCCGTTTCTCTTCCTTTTGTTCTACTTCCCGTCTTTTTCTCCGAACCGTCCTGCTGGTCAAGGGCAAACTTTTTCCAGAACACCATGGTAAGGGCAAAGGAAACGCCCATGGACAAAATGATTCCAATAGCAAAATTCATATAGTGGTCAGGCTTCATGGAGATAAAACCCGGAAGTCCTGCCGCGCCCAATGCCTGGGCCAGAGTCTTGGTGGCTGCCAGATAGGCGCTGCCTGCCGCTGAACCGGCCATGGCTGCATAAAATGGATACTTCAATTTCAATGTCACACCGAACATAGCCGGTTCCGTGATGCCTAACAGGGCAGAAATACCGGAGGCGGAACAGATGGATTTCATCTTATCATTCTTTGTCATGAGCAGCACTGCCAGAACAGCTGCTCCCTGGGCCACATTGTTCATGCTTGCAGTTGAGAAAATGAAGCTGCCGCCCGTATGGGCGCTGTCAGCCAGAAGCTGGGTCTCAATGGCAATAAAGCTGTGGTGCATACCGGTCATGGTAATGGGGGCATACGCAAACCCAAAGAGAGCTCCGCCCACAGGCCCCAGTGTATTGTACAGCCATGTGATGCCGGCCGCCAGCAGATTGCCGGCCTCCCTGAGCACAGGTCCCACGCAGATAAAGGTCAGGAAAGAGGTTACCAGGATGGATAAAAGAGGTGTTGTCAGGTTATCCAGCCAGGATGGCGTCACCTTGTGCAGCCGCTTTTCAATATTGGCAAGTATCCATGAAACAGCCAGAACAGGAAGTACAGTTCCCTGATATCCGATGGCAGCTATCTGAAAGCCGAAGATATCCCATACCGGCGGCTGTGCCAGACCAATCTGGTATGCATTCAGCAAATCCGGGTGGACCATAATCATGCCCATAGCAGCACCCAGGAACGCATTTCCGCCAAACTTCTTAGTGGCGCTGAAGCCAATGAGTACCGGCAGGAACGTAAAGGGAGCGTTTGCAAAGGTATTGATGGCCGAAGCCAGTCCCTGCCACACGGGATACAGCTCAATAATGGACTGCCCGTTTATAAGCGGGGAGGTCAGCAGGTTGTTAAGTCCCATGAGAAGACCGCCTGCCACTATGGCCGGAATGATGGGCACGAAAATATCGCTGAGCATTTTAATAAAACGCTGGACCACATTCCCCTTTGCTTCTTCTTTTTCCTCCGGCTTTTCTTCCAATGCCCCCAGCTGCTTCTGTACTTCATCGCAGACCATATTCACCGTACCGGAACCAAATATAATCTGGAACTGGGATTGTGTGAGAAACACACCTTTTACCCCTTCCAGGTCGCTGATTGCCTCCTCGTCCCGCAGCTCATTGTCCCTGAGCTGGAAACGAAGTCTGGTGGCACAATGGGTAACTGACTTAATGTTGCTTTTTCCGCCTACGTACTGAATGACCAGGCTTGCTGTTTTTGCATAATCCATCCTATTACCTTCCCCTCTTCTCAACTATGTTTTCCTACACGTTTTGGTATCGGTTCCATACTTATATAATAAGACTTTCAGTTCCAAAAGTCAATATTTTATTGGCACCGGTTCCATTATTCAATGTAAAAAAATAGATTCGAAATTTGTGCACTTTTCACAATTTCTCTTCTATTTCTTCCTGTACACTCAAAACCCCTTTATTCTTTCACGCTCCCGCCTTCAATCATCCTGTAATCCACTATCTGTTTTTTTGGCACCGGTTCCTGATGTATCATCTTCAGAATGGTCTCCGCCCCCAGATAGCCCAGACCGTAGGAGTCAAATCGCAGGGTTGTCAGTTCAGGCTTTAACAGGGTACTCTCGTCATATCCCCCGAAGCCTGCCACGGAAACATCCTCAGGAATTCTCAGCCCCCGCTCTCCCAGAACATGGTATGCCCCAAAAGCCAGGCGGTCCGTGGCGCATATGATTGCATCCACCGGGCCCTGGTCCAGGATTTCCTCGGCCATACGGATTCCGCTGGCATAGCTGTAATCCCCGGTGGCCGTTACCACATCTTCCACGCCGCATCCATTCAGACCGTCCAGCACACCCTGCTTACGGTTGATACCCACAGCCACATCCAGAACGGATACTCCCATGTATCCAACCCGGGCCGGGCCGGCCTTTCCCACACGGATTCCCATGGCTTTTCCCGCTCCGTAATCATCGTGGACAATGCAGATTCCCCCGTCATGGTCCTGGGCCAGCACCACCACAGGCACAGGACTTCCCTGAATCAGTTTTCTGTGCTCCTCTGTGATGGTAATGGCGCTCAGTATGATACCATCCACCTTCAGCGTAATCAGTCTCTGGATGTTCTTAAGTTCCAGGTCCACGCTGTGGTCTGAATCCTTAATCAGGGTTTCATATCCCTGCTCCCTCAGATAACGTCCAATGCTGGTCACCACCCGGCTGGAAACTTTGGAATTAAGGGTAGGAAGAACCACCCCAATCACATTGCTTTCCTTGGCCTTTAATCTGGCAAACGCATTGGGCTCATAGTTATACTCCCTTATGATTTCCTGAATCCGTTCCCTGGTGGATTCCTTTACACTGCCTCCGTTAAAATATCTGGATACCGTACTCTTGGTAACCCCTGCCATATTGGCGATATCATCCATGGTAATGTTTCTTGGTGACATTTCCATCCCTTCTCTTTCATTTGTTGTCAGTCCCGGGAATACGACAGACGCAGTCTCCCAGCATACCCTGTATATCGGGCATTCGGACAGCTGCGTCTGCTTACCTGCTATCTCTTAATTATTAGTATATCAAAATTGAGGCATTCTGTCCTCTGTTATCGCAAAAATACCCCGGTCTTTTTATATCGAACCTTTAAATAACCTGGCTTCCAAAGGGCATTAACGCCAGTTTCGCCAATTTGAACTGCTGAAGGCCAAAGGGTATGCCCACTATGGTAATGCAAAGCAGTACCCCGATAATGGCTGACTCAATGGCCAGCAAAAGACCGGAAACCAGCAGCCAGATAATATTAAGGAGCAGGGATGCCGCTCCCCCGCCGTAGACCACTTCCTTTCCAAAGGGAAAGAAGCTCAGACCTGCAAATTTAAAACACTGAAGCCCTACCGGTATTCCAATAATTGTTATACACCACAGGCATCCTGTCAGCAGCCAGGATAAGCCGCTAATACATCCGCCGAATATAAACCACAATACATTTCCAAGGCATCCCATATACGTCACCTTCCCTCCTGTTCTGTTTCCAGGGTCTGCTGCATCTCCCGGAGACGTTTCCGTATGCCGCCCACCTGGCGTCTGGCCTCTCTTACCTGGTTCAGTGCATCCCCTATCTTGGACTGTACCATCCAGTCAGCTATGATACCGTCAAAAAAGTAATCGGCAAACGTCAGGAAACTCCCCACATCCATCTTCAAATCCCCGGTCAGGTTCACATCCAGCAGCTCTTTCTTTAGTCTGCGCAGATGTCCCCTTGCCTCATTCATAGCTGCCTGGGCATCGTCCATACGGTTATGCTTGAACATGGTGCTAAAGAATCCTCCGCCCAGCATATCCCATATTCCCCAGCTGCTGGCCTTCTGCAGCTGCTCTTCCGCCTTTTGCAGGCTCATGGATGCCATATCCGCCGCCATTAAGGCCTCATTGATTTCTTCTTGTCTGCTTTTTCTCTCCATCCTGTTCTCCTTTCTGTGGTAAACAATACCTTGCATTTGTGCGGGGCAGGTATTACCGCCAGCTTTGCATCAGAGAAAAAAAGACCTTTACAGCGGCTGCCTGCCACAATAAAAGTCTTGCACATTTCATTTTATACGGGTGCCCATGGCACCGAGATGACGATTTAAAATCCACCTTCCGGTGGTTCGCTACTCCCTTTTATTGGGATAAATTATAGCATGCTGTATACTGAATGTCAAATAACATATGCTGAAGAATCTATTACGTTTTTCTTATCTGTATTTTCTTCCAGTCCGGACAGGAAGTCAGCGCCAGCTGGTTTCAATGTCTTGCCGAAACAGAATTCTGAATTTTTTGTGAATCACGGTACAGGAGCAGAATTTTAAGGTTTATTTCAGTTTCAGCTGTTAAGATGCAGGAAAGATGCAGGAACAGGAAATGCATTGTAAAAGGAGGTATGAATATGCATATGCTGAAAGGATTTTCCGCTTTTTTATCAGCCCTGCTGGTTCTGTCAGTGCCCATAACTTCACTGGCTGCAACAGGAACAAAAATCAGCAGTGTGTCACTTAAGATTTCTTCTGAAATTGAAGCCGGGGACAGCGGCAGCGATGTGACTGTCACCTCAAGCTCCAGCAAATTCAGCGTGGAGGACGTAGACGTGACCAATGAGCCGGATGATGAATGGGAAGACGGCGACAAGCCCAAAATCAAGATTACACTGGAGGCCGGCGATGATTACTACTTTGCATCCGGCTTTTCCAAAAGCAATGTGTCCACCAGCGGCGACGGCGGCACAGTCACATCAGTAAGCCGCAGCAGCGGCACTCTGATTGTATATGTGACCCTGGATGCGCTGGAGGACGAAGACATTGATTACGACCTGGATGTGTTTGAGCTGGAATGGGATGAAAGCAGCGGCATTGCCAGCTGGGGCGAAAGCGGGGATGCCAATAAATATGAAGTCCGACTTTACAGAGGCAGCAGCTCCGTGACTTCAGTCCTGACCACCTCCAATACCAGCTATGATTTTTCCAGCTACATTACAAAAAGCGGATACTATACCTTCAAAGTACGCGGTGTCTACAATTCCTCCAACAAAGGCAGCTGGGAGGAATCCGGCTCCTGGTATGTATCATCCGATGAAGCCGGTGAAATCAGTTCCGGCAGCTCCGCCGCCAACGGCTCCGGCCCCAGCAGCAGCGGAAACGGAGCCTGGCTCAGGGACGGCACGGGCTGGTGGTACTGTAATGCCGATAAAAGTTATACGGTCAGCAACTGGCAGTATATTGATGATACCTGGTATTACTTCAATGAATACGGATATATGGTCACCGGATGGGTGTATTGGAACAGCCAGTGGTATTACTGCAGCACCAGCGGGGCCATGCTGACCAATGGTACAACTCCGGATGGTTATTATGTGGGCAGCGATGGGGCCTGGATACAGTAAAAAAACAGATTAATTACCGGTTATTGCAAATGAATATAGGCGGTTGAGCATACATACTCTTCCGCCCTATGCTCTGTTCTATGATGTTTATATCCTTCGTGTATTTTAATTTCAGCTCAATGACATTCCTAAATCAAATTCAAAACTGGTAATAAGCTTTAGTCTAAAAAAGCCCCTCTTTACAAGTGAATAAAGCTTGTGCTATAATTTACAACAATTAATTATAGCTTATATGGATATACCATTATGATACATGGAGTGAGTGGAGATGCAGTTGGATAATTCTAGTTTTACTCTGCCAAATAAAAGAAATGCGGTATTAGAACGCCTCATCGAATGTCATGGAGAAACACACGTATATCCGGCAAAAAAAGTATTTCTAACGCCAGGTCAAAAGCTTCAAGGGGTATATTATATAATTACCGGCAGAACACGTCACTACATGATTGGGACAGACGGAACAGAGAAAATATTGTATACTCTTTCCGATGGATGGTTTTATGGCGAAACACCACTCTCACTTCGGGAATCAACAGGGCTATTTTCACAGGCAGAAGTAGAAACCTGCATACGCATTATTCCCTATCAGGATTATGAGCTGCTGCTTGACACCAATAAAATTTTTCGTGAGGCCATTCTGGAAAGCTATTCAAAAAAAATGCTAATTATGCGCCATGAAATTGAAAGCCTGGCTTTTAATTCCTGTAAAGACCGCCTGAAACGGCTGTTCTGTTCGACAGCCGATACATCCTGCCTGCTGGAAAACAAGTGGTTTAATCTGAAGGTCCATTATACGCAGCAGGAACTGAGCGCAATCATCGGCAGTTCCAGAATCACAATCAGCAAAACGATAAAGGAATTATGCAACGAAGATTTTATTCGGATTTTAAATCGAAATACACAAATCAATGCCGCTGCATATGACAAAATAATGGAATGAAAAAAACTGTCGAACTTCTATAAAAATTTTGTATGATTAATGTAAAATTATATTTAATTATATATCACAAGGCTCATGTACTCTTTCATGAGTCTTTTTTGTTTGAAATGTTTCTAAATCAATGTAGAAAAAGATATACTTTATATATTTTTTCATTGTATATTAGGAAGCGGTAATCTTATGAAATGTATGTTAGAATTATTTTCGTAATTATTTGACAGAAAGGTGGGCAGACTTAATAATTTCAAAAATCAGCTAACAATAGGAGGAAATGGTATGAAAGAAGTTAGTAAAAAATCATGGTTCCCTAATGTGTATACAATCTTGTTTTTATTGGCAATTGTATCAGCCATTTTGACGTGGATTGTCCCTGCAGGAAGTTATGAGCGTGTGACAGAAGAAAACGTAACAAAGGTTGTGGCAGGCACGTACCATGTGATTGGACAAAACCCCCAGGGACCATGGGCAATCTTTCAGGCTTTGGTAACAGGTTTCAAGAATCAGTCCAGCCTGATTTATATGATTCTGTTTGTAGGCGCAGCAGTCCATATGATAACTGAAACAAAAGCAATTGATACAATTTTTATGAAGCTTGCAAAGGCCGTAAAGGGGAAAGAGGAAATTGCTATTTTCTGTGTTATGTTCTTCATGTCCATGGGCGGCGCAACCGGTGTATTTGGCAACGCAACTCTTGTTCTTATTCCCATCGGTATTTTCTTATCACAGGCAATGGGATTTGATAAGACCCTGGGGTTTTTCATGATTTTCTTCGGACAGTTCGCCGGATTCAATGTGGGTTGGGCAAATGCGGGAGTATTGGGGGTAGCGCAGTCAATTGCAGAGGTTCCTCTATTTTCCGGTTTCAGTGCCAGAGTGATTTTCCATATCGTAAACTTTGCATTAAGTTATACGTTCGTTATCTTCTATCTCCATCAGATAAAAAAGGATCCATTCAGAAGCTTGAACTACGAGCAGGGAGTCAAAGTAAACGATATTATGGGATATCAGGACGGAGAATTAGGTGATTCCTCTGTAACAAGGGTACAGGTACTATCTATGCTGTGTATGGCAGCCGGTCTGGCTGCAGTAGTAATAGGCGCATTGAAATTCAAATGGGGCGCAGACAAAATTTCCGCAACCTTTCTTGTAGTCTGTCTCTTAATCGGATGTGTGAGCTGCAAGGATATGAATGTTGGCTTTAATCGTTTTATTAAAGGATGCGCAAGTACTGTAAGCGCCGCCTTTATTGTAGGTTTTGCAAATGCCCTGACCGTTCTGATGAGTAATGGCATGATTTTGGATACAATTGTATACTGGCTGGCAAAGCCAATCAGTCACATGGGTGCTGTCCTGGGAGCCGGATTCATGTTCCTTGCTAATGCTCTTATTAATTTTTTCATTTCTTCTGGTTCCGGTCAGGCTGCGGCGGTTATGCCAATTATGGTTCCAATTGCAGATTTAACAGGCATTACAAGGCAGGTTGCAGTGCAGGCATTCCAATTTGGCGATGGATTTACAAATTGTGTCATCCCAACCATCGGTACTTTGATGGGCGGTTTGGGATTTGCAGGTATTTCTTATGGAAAATATTTAAAGAAAGCAATGCCGCTTATCCTTTTGCAGATAACACTCGCATTTTTTACTCTAATGTTTCTTCAGAGCATTGGCTGGACCGGACTGTAAATAGGCAGGCTATGAATATCACAGGAGGAAGGATAACATGACAATACACGAATTGGTGGCATCGCTGGAACCGGAAATCAATTGGGTCCGCGAACAAATCCACGAAAACCCAGAGCTCGGCCTTAAAGAATATAATACAAGTGCTCTCATAGAGAAGGAACTACGCGCTAAAACTCATGTTGACAAAATTGAACACATTGGAGAAACCGGACTTCTTGTGGAAATAAAAGGCACTAAACCAGGCACACCCCATTGTATCGCACTTCGCGGAGATATGGATGCCCTTCCCATTAAAGAAGATGAGACTCATAAACTTCGGAGCAGGACAGATGGCGTAATGCATGCTTGCGGGCATGATGTACACACATCCATACTTTTGGGCGCAGTAAGAGTTCTTGAGCATTACAGAAATCAAATAGCTGGTTCCGTTCTATTCTTTTTTCAGCCGTCAGAGGAAACCTTACAAGGAGGTAAACTTTTTGTAGAAAGTCCGAAAATTGACTTCCATGCAATTGATGGCGTAGCTGCCCTGCATGTAACACCAGATTTATGTGCCGGAAAAATCGGGGTACGCAATGGAGCGATATTGGGAAGTTCCGACGAACTGACCATTACAGTAAAAGGCAAAGGCGGACACGGCGCTCATCCGGATACTGTTATCGACCCCATACTGTTGGCTGCCCAAATTGTACAGTCGCTGCAAATGCTAGTATCCCGCGAGCTTGCCGCAGACGAATCCGGCGTTGTCTCCCTCTGTTCCATCCAGGGTGGCAATGCATTTAATATTATACCTGACTCAGTTGAAATAAAAGGCACTATTCGTGCTTTGGATTCAAGGGTACGGGAGCATTTGTTGAAAAGAATCCCGGAAATATGCAAGGGTGTCGCATCAGCCGGCCGCGGTGACGCTGACGTAAAAATCAAGCTTGGCCCCCCGCCTCTGGTTAGCGACAGCCAATGGGTCGAACGGGTAAAACGCTGCGGCAGCAAGCTTCTTGGTCCTGAGAATGTAATCGAGCTGGAACATCCCAGTATGGGTGCTGAAGATTTTGCATTTGTCATGGAGAAAGCGCCTGGTGTTTTTGTAAGATTTGGAGCAAGAACAGAGGGCGGCCCTTATGGCGGACTCCATAGTCCCCATTTTTATTGTGACCGCAAGGCCCTTACAACCGGTATCCTCACACTTGCCGGCATTGCTTTGGATTTCTTTGAAGCAGATTACAAATAATAAAAAGGAGATACACGATGATTCAATTACACGGTTCGTGGGTAGCTATGCCTACCCCCTTCACAAAAGATGATAAAATCGATTTTAAAGGGTTTGAAATTCTGATTGAACGCCAGATAAAATATGGAACTTCACAAATCTTTATTCTCGGCTCAGCGGGAGAGGTGACATTGCTTACTTTGGAAGAGAAAAAAGCAATTGTACATGAAGTGATTAAGATTGTAAACGGAAGAATTCCCGTGTTTTTCAGCGCAGCATCCATGACCACGCAGGCAAGTACTGAATTTGCTCAATTTTGTGAAAAGGAGGGGGCTGATGGAGTCATTTTTACGGTTCCCCCATATGTCTTAATTAACCAGACTGCTGCTTTAATTCATATGGATACCTGCATGAGTTCTGTAAGCATACCATGCGGTATCTATAACAATCCATCCAGGCTAGGAGTTCAGATTATGCCTGAAACAATTAAAAAACTATCCGATGCACATACTAATTTTGTAGTGGATAAGGAAGCTCTTCCAAATGTAGAACAATTAGTTCAAGTACAGCGTCTCTGTCAAGGCAAGGTGAAAATTATGTGCTGTGATTTTCCGAAATATTCCATTGTTCTTCCAACATTAGCAGTGGGCGGAACCGGAACTGCTAATATTGGCGGGAATATTATTCCAGAGGAAGCCGCATTATATTCTCGTCCCTGGACAGATATGAAAATTATTGAGGAATGCAGAGAGAATTATTTTAAATGGTTCCCTCTTCTGCAGGCACTATACACGTTCTCTAATCCAGTTGTTATCAAAGCAGCATTAAATGTCCTCGGTCTTCCGGGAGGACACTTGAGAAAACCTTATCAAGATTACGCTGGAACAAAACTGGCAGAGCTTGAAAAACTGATGGGCGAGATGGGTGTTATTGACAAATACGGTGTAAAAAATTGAAAACTGGAGGTTTAACATGGCAGAAAAGTTGATTGTTATAGGAGGAACTGCCGCCGGTTTAAGTGCAGCCTCCAGAGCCCGTAAAGAAAAACCCGACATGGAAATCCAGGTCTTTGAAAAATCCGGATATGTCAGCTATGGAGCGTGCGGACTTCCCTATTTTGTAGGCGGAGTCATACATGATGTCAATGATTTGGTAGCAATCAACGCAGAGGCGCTTAAAAACAGACGAAATATATCTACCTGGATACATCATGAGGTAATCCGCATTGACCCAAAAAAGAAGGAGATTTCTGTTATAAATCTGGACACGGACAAAATCAGCACCCACCTCTATGATAAATTGGTAATTGCCACAGGCGCAGTACCTGTAATACCGTCTATTCCCGGAATTTCTTCGGATGGAGTTTATTATTTGAGAAATATGGAAGACGGAATCTCTCTCAAAGCCGCTATAAAAGAAAACAGGCGGGTCTGCATCATCGGCGGCGGAGCTATAGGACTTGAAACAGCGGAAGAACTGAGTCATGCCGGACTTTCTGTATCCATTCATGAACAATTCCCCCGGCTCCTTCCATTTTTGGATAAGGCATTCTCTGCAGCGCTGGAGGATACTATGATAAAGCACGGTATAAAAGTACACACAGATTCTCAGATATCTGAAATTCTTTCTGAAAACGGAAAAGTCACTGGTGTCCGCACGGTTCACGGTGAGAATGAACCGGCTGACATAATCCTTGTATCAGCCGGAGTAAAACCGGCCAGTAACCTGGCAGAAAAGGCTGGGCTTGCTCTGGGTCTGAAGGGAGGTATCGCCGTAGATGATGAGCTGCGCACAAGCCAGAAGGATATCTGGGCCTGCGGGGACTGTGTGCAAATGAAAAACCGGCTTACAGGAAGACCAGCGTATGTCCCTCTAGGTACGACTGCCAACAAGCAGGGACGCATTGCAGGCAGCAACGCAGCCGGAGGGCATGACACATTTAAGGGTATACTAGGTTCCATGGTTACAAAAGTATTTGAGTACTATATAGCAGCAACCGGCCTGTCAAAAGACCAGGCAGCTGAAGAGGGATATGAAGCAGTATCGGTTAGTATCACAAAAACAGACCGCGCTTCATATTATCCGGGTGGCCGTGATAATCACATATGCTTGATAGTGGATAAAAAAACCGGTCGTCTACTGGGTGCTCAGGGAATCGGAAGCGAAAGCATCGCGGGAAGAATGAATGTATTTGCTACTGCTATAACCTGTGGTATGACTGTAAGGGAGATAAATGAACTGGATTTGGTTTATGCCCCTCCTGCAGCCCCTGTTTACGACCCAATCCTTATAGCAGCAAGCCAGGCTATAAAAGAAATCACAAAATAAAAAGATTCAGGACATCACAATATTCCATATAATAAATTGTGTTGTCCTGAATCTTTATTAAGAAATATTATTTTTTGTGTATCAGAAACCAACTTATATGATTAACATATCCTTCTATTTCCAGACATGCAGGAGGTACGAAATATAAAATAACATCCTGCTATCCTTAAAACTGCCTCATTATGTATATTTCAGTAAAAAAACCGAACTCCCATAAGAGAGTTCGGTTTTTGTCTGCTTAAATGGAGCATACGGGATTCGAACCCGTGACCTCCACACTGCCAGTGTGGCGCGCTCCCAGCTGCGCTAATGCCCCAACACTCGTAAATAATACCATAAATCCAGATGAAAATCAAGTACTATTTTTCCAATTATTCATACTTTTTGAAAACTTCTTGAAAATTGACAACCGCATAATAAAATGTTAAATCTGTCTCTTTTAATCCTTAAGGAACTTTATTCTTAATTTAGTTTCTGCTCAAACTTTAGTCACAATTTCCATGTATACTCTTTTTCATAACAAGGAATTACTCCTTTTGACATAGATTTCTCTCATACTCAGCCGGCATAATTCTATTATGCCGGCCCCTCTCATATTACGGTATATTCTGTACCTCTTTCACCCTATTTTCCTCATCCTATTTTTCTCACCGGCAGTCCCGGACCGCCTTCGCACCAAACGGTATCCATTCTCCGTAAACATTGGTTCCGGGCTGAGAAGGCAGAGATAAAATGACGATATTGTATATACAGACCCCTAATATAATAAAAACATTTACAATCGCCACGATAAAAAGGAGAAAATGGCCTGACGGACCCTGTATCTCATTTAAACCGCCTCCGTTATACACGCTGAGAGCTCTCAGCGCCAATCCATTTAGAAATACAATAGCAACCACTATATTTACCACAGTTGACGCCATTGTTACAAATACTATGGCGGCAACCTGCTTTCCGCTTCTGCCCGTATCATGATATCTTCTTACAGATGCCGAAATAAATGGAATAACGGAAACCAAACCAAATATATCGTAAAATAACCGGTTTGGAATAAAGGCAAGGCACAGGGCAATGATTATATACCCCAGAACCGCCCACCAATATCCGGCTCTTGATAACCGTCCTCTGAACCTTAAACCATTGCGGTACAGATTGATTAATGCCAAAACAATACGTTTCATTTTTATGTATCACATCCTTCTTATTTTTCACAACTCCAAGCCTGGCTTTCCTTTTACCTCGGACTGACTGTTGCTACTTAAAGTATACGCCACCTGAAATTACAACGTCAATCTTTTTATGACATTTAATGGATACTGTTTCCCGAATCTCCTCCGTGAATCCAATTTACCGGATAAAAAACAGAGCGCCCGCAAGCGCCCTGCATGATTTTATATGGAACATTATTCACAGCTCCAATCAATAACAATAACTGTGATATCGGGTCCTCAGGTATTCTCCCCTGCCCTGTCTGCCTCCTGACTGCCAGACCACGTTCCCCGGCAGGATACTTCCATTTTCCAGAAGCCACTTTGCATTGGCCCAATTGCTTGCCGTGGGTTCACGGTAGTAATTACCATCCCTGGTGCAGGAATACTGCCCCGGTGCAAATACAACTCCTTTGATGGTACCGGGAAACTGGGGATGATTCACCCGGTTCAATACCACGGAGCCCACCAGCAGCTGCTCCTCATCCGGGCAGTTCTGCGACTCTCCGCAGATTACATGAGCCAGTATATAAAGGTCCTCTTCTGAATAAGAAGGACGCCGTATCTCAATTCCTGACAGACATTTTGTTTCAATATATGCATGTCCTGCCTCTGTTGTTATCATTGACCAATCGCCGTATTCCCCCAAAACCTCAAAGGATGTATTCAGTAATGCCTGGTCCAAAACCACTGCCTCTGTGCTGGGTTCCTTATAAATATTGATTCCATCCTGATTAGCAAATTTGATTGTCTTATGGGCCGCATCCCGAAGGGCTGTCTTGAATTCATTCACCACACCCTGTGCGGCGAGTACCATATCTGTCCCCTTTTCTTCTGCCTGCGCTGTCATAGGCACTGCCAGTGATATGGTCAGGGCCATGGCTCCCAATATAACGATTCGTTTCATAATTTACTCCTTAAAATGTTTGAACTGCCCTGAGTCAGATACCCGCCAACTGCCCATGGTATTTATTCTCTATTATATTCTGTCCCAAATTTAGCAATCCAAACATATTTAAGGTAATGATTGGTAAAAAAAGACCGCCACATAGTGACGGCCCAGTTTATTCACGTATCAGCCACCGGCCTGCTTCCCGCAGTAATATATCCCTTTTGTTCTCCGTGACGCCTTCTGCCACCTGGTCTGCCAGCTTAGACAGCGTGTTTCCAATAGAGCTGTCCGGCGCATAACCAATCTGTATCAAATCACTTCCATCAATATCTAAATCCTTAATGTGAAACTGTCCGGCCTGCTCCATTGCCTCATCAAGAAGGGCCTCCAGACGGTTGATTCTGGCCAGCCGTTCAGACAGGCAGGCAGGATTCTGGCCGCTCACGTCACACCGGCGTACTTCAAGCAGCCGCCGGAACTGTTTTTCTCCCAACCGGTCCAGCCATGTCCTGATACTCCTTCGCTTTTCGTGAAGGTCAGCGTCATGGTATTTTACCAGTTCCACTACTGTATCAATGGTCTGCTCATCAAATTTCAGCCGTTTCATCACCAGATTGGTAATCCCGGCACTTACAGGTCCATGTCCGTAAAAATGCCCTCTTCCGTCTTCATCTTCCGTATAGCATTGGGGTTTTCCAATATCGTGAAACAATACGGTCAAGGCCACAATGGTGTCATCTCCTGCCGTTTTAAGCGCCTCTGCCGTATGCTTCCATACATCATATACATGGTAGGGATTATTCTGTTGAAATCCGCACATGGTTCTGAGTTCCGGTACCAGGGTAAACAGGATATCCTCCCAGTTATCCCCATTCAAAGTCTGGGCTTTTGTCAGCTCCCATCCTCTGTGTTCCAGTTCCCTTATGATGCAGGCCGCAGATACCGGCACATCATGATTACAATTCACCTTTTACCACCCTCTCATTTACGCTGGCTGCAAAATCATTGATTTTCCTGATATCCGGTTCTTCCGGCAAGGATGTGTTTTTCCGGGCATAATCCAGGCGCTTTTCATATTCATCCACCATCTCAAAAAACTCCGGCACAGGCTGCCTGTTTTCATCCAGATACCGGCCATTCCTTATATCCATAAGAAGGTCGTGTTCCTTTTCCCGATAAGTCACAATCTGTTCTTTCTCCAGGATATCCAGGCACATCATGTAAAGACGGATGAGATGCATCATATGCTTGCCCAGCTTACCATGGCCGATGGCATTCTGATTCCTCTTTCCCACCTTTGCATAGGATTTTACAATGCTTTGCATCTCTGACCACAGACATTTATAATCCCTCAGGGGATAATGCTTCAGCGTAATGTCCATAAATATCTCACTATCATATTCTTCCTGGACGGCTTTGTCAATATACAGCTTAATACTGTCCTCCGGCATATAAAAATACCGGTTCTTCCAGTCAAAGGAGGCATGCTCTATGGTTTTCAGTATGTGTCTCTCATTGTCCGCCTGTCCCACAAGGCGGGCAGCCTTGTTATCCAGCCTGCGCAGCTGTTGGTTTGCATATCCCCCAAAGGAATAGACCGCCCTTTTGGATAAGAATAAGTGGGCATGGTCCAAAAGCTCCCTGCCCACTGGCGATAGGTATAAATAATGTTCTTCTCTGCTGCCCAGCATTTCTATCGTATTCGGATTACAATTGGTCAGAAGGGGAATCAGCTTATGAAAGGCATAGATAGTGATATCAGTATCCTGGTCTGTTACCTGCCCGAAATCCTCATGAATCAGGATTTCCCTCTTACTGTTCAGGGCGCACCCGCGAATATCAAGGTCGCTGGTATCTGTGCTGGTCCCGTAGGCATGGCTTCCTCCCAGTGTCAGCAGTATAACATGACGGCCCAGGTGCGCATCCGTTCTTAAAAAATCATATTCTTGGGTCTGCAGCCTCTCTTTTATTTGTCCTAAGGTCATACAATACTCCTTTTTAGTATCATTTATGCCATTATAGCAGGACTGGCGGATGAAAGCAAACCAATTACACCTATGGGACGGATGATATGTACTGACAGCAGCGAAATCACAGGTATCTGCTTGTTGTTAAAAGTGAAACGAGTACCCGCATCTGCACTCAATCTCACCTGTATTATAAATCTCACCCTTTAAGCGCTTTATATGGGCCTTTCTTCCACAGAGAGGACATACAAAATCCGCCTCACCGTATCCGTCTGTGTTCTGTAATGCCTGCAGGGATGCCCTTATGAAACAATATAGGTTTTCAATCGTCATCTCCTGTTCCAGGTTAATCCCGCAACCATTTTCCATTTGTATAAAACCACCTTTCTGTTTTATCATGATGTCAGGTATTCTTTGATACCCATTCTCTTATATAGCGGAAATCAGTCCGCCCTGGAATGGGTTTCTAATAACAGCCTTAAAAATCCTGTCTCTGAAAACTATGTCTGCAAAAAAGCTATGAGAACGCTTGCTGCAAGCCTGCCGGCACCGGCATCCCTTTCTTTGAAAAATCCAGGAAGGACACACTGTAAAATCCAATCTCTTCCTCGTCTGCCTCCCGGGCCTTATACCAGATATCCAGTGCCTTCTGAACCGTTATCTCTATATCATGGTAATAATAGAGGTTAGCACTGGTATGGGTCACAACATCTTCAATCAAAAGCCTGGCATCCTGGTTCTCAAATAACACTTCATTCAGATTGTCTTTTGTGATTTTCATATGGCTACCTCCTGTATTTTATGATTCTGCTTCAGAGATTGACTCCCTAAATTCCGTTTAAGAACATATGTTCTTTTATAATTCAATCATATCACAAACATATGTTCGTGTCAAGATTGAAAACAAAACTTAGGAATGTCCCACCGGAATCATGAATCAATCATACATGGCCAGCCATGCACATATATTGTAAAAACATAACATATGAGGCTTTTATGCAAACCATAACCCAACATATCCTGACAGACCAGATGGATTACCAGGATTCTATTGTGCTTAACTGTCAGATTCGTTACCCGCAATTTGATGCTTCCTGTAATCAGGAAGCCATACAGACCATAAACCAGTATTATGCCACACAGGCAGCCGAAAAAGGCAAATACTGCCGGACCGTATTGTATCCCCAAGCGGCCGAAGAAGCAAATTACAGCCGCGTCCGGAATTTTCCGTTCTTTCCATATGAATTTAATGTAAGTTATGTGGTAACTTATAACCAGGACTGTATTTTCAGTCTTTATACAGAGCAGTATACATTTACAGGAGGAGCTCATGGCTCCACACTGCGGACATCTGAGACATGGGATGCTGAGTATGGAAAACAATTAACACTCAGCGACTTTTATCAAGACAATCCCTCCTATATCCAGGATATCCAGAATTGGATTCAGTTTGAGATTTCGGAAAGGCTGAAAGCCAACCCCAGCACCTATTTTGACAATTACCCTGAACTCCTTCGCAATTCCTTTCATTCGGAAAATTTTTATCTGACACCAAGGGGGATTGTCATTTACTACCAGCAGTACGATATTGCCCCCTATTCCAGCGGCATACCGGAATTCCTGCTGCCATTTTCTTAACAGCTTACGGATAATCTCCGGAGAACTTCCGGAAGCCATGGCAATTCCATCTGCCTGTTGCTTAACCAGGTCCCCAGTGCTATAATTACATGACAGCGGGACGTTCAGTCCCAAAATCACTATACAGGAGGACCTGCCATGAATTTCACTTATCATCCAAATCAGATTGCCCTATATGATGAACAGGATAAACTGCTGGCTGAGGTAACATTTCCGGACACTGCTGATGGCGCAGCAGATATCAACCACACCTTTGTGGACGACTCTCTCCGCGGCCAGGGAATCGCCGGCAAACTGATGGAAGCACTGGCAGAGCATCTGCGCTCCCAGGACAAGAAAGCTGTTCTGACCTGTTCCTATGCTGTCAGATGGTTTGAAAAGCATCCGGAATACAAGGATTTAATCAAATAGCCTTTCATCCCTGCTGCCCTCTCCCATAGGGGCACATCAAAATCAAGCAATTAAAAAAACGGCATTGTTTTTTGTCTCTGCCGTTTTTTGATTGCACGTTATTCTTTATCATGTTCAGAAGCCGTCTCTAACTGCTCACCGCCTCAAACCGCATGCGCTGCCTGATTTCCGGATACTTTACCCTGTCCACCTCAGAGAAAAACATTTCTGCCGGTCTGGCAAAGGTTCTGAACTCTCCGTACAGCGCCTGATAGATGACCAGAAGTTCTCCTGTCTCAGTATGGTGGGCCATATCCCTGACAACATAAAGGTAACGGTTGGTTTTCTTTTCCCCGGCAGATAAGGTCTCCCGCTTAAAATGCCTGACAATTGTGCCGGGGCCAATTCCTGTGTGTTCATTCTGCTTATTCATCCCTGTTCTCCTGTCATATATTATTGTTCTTTACTGCGGTCCCTTGTCAAATCATAGCTTTCTCCTATCATCCGCCTGATGTCCTCCTCCGGGACACTGCCATCCAGTATGACTGTATTCCAGTGCTTCTTATTCAAATGATATCCCGGACGCACACCGGAATATGCCTTGCGCCAGAACTCAATCCACTCAGGCGCGCATTTCAGATTAATGCAGACCTGACCCTCCCTTCTGTATATCCAGGCAAATACCCGCTTGTTGGACCGGTGGCGTATAACAGTCCACTCATGGTCCCGGAAGGGGTAGTCTTCATATACGTCTTTATAGGTAAGACAGTATGTAATCAAATCTTTTTTTGTTCTCATTTTCTCCTGCTCCTTAACCAATCATCCAGCCTCTCCCAGCCCTACATTCCTAAATTATATCAGATATAGCTCTATAAAACCATACTCTGAAACACGGAGCGCAGAAATGGCCTCCTTCCTCCATTTCCGCGCACCGCATGTCCCAATCCTAATACCACCGCACCATAGGCAGCTCATTGTTTGCGCCCTTGCTCACCAGTATCTGGTGAAGGTCAATGACTCCATTGTGGAAGGTAGCTGCGCAGGAGCACAGATACAAATCCCACATCCGGACAAATTCCTCATCAAACATGTCCTTTATTTCCGATTCATGTTCCTTGAAATTCTTTTCCCAGCACAGCAATGTCCTGTTGTAATGGTTTCTCAGGTTCTCCACATCCAGAATATGGAAATCATGTTCTGCCATCAGGGAAATAATTTCCCTGAGGCTGGGAATAACCCCGCCCGGAAAGATATATTTCTTAATCCAGGGGTCACCTGCATGTTCCTTCTGGCTGCTGATGAAATGAAGGAGAAATACACCGCCCGGATTCAGCACCTTGTCCACGCAGTCCATAAACCTGCCGTAGTTTTCCCTGCCCACATGCTCCACCATTCCCACGCTGACCACGCGGTCAAATTTCATGCCGCTTTTCGGCAAATCCCTGTAATCCATGAGCTGCACATTTAGAAGATGCTCCAGTCCTTCCTCTTCTATGCGCTTTTTAAAGCCCTCATACTGCTCCGTACTCAGGGTGATGCCGGTTCCTCTGACTCCGTATTCCTTAGCGGCCCTGATTAGCAGAAATCCCCAGCCGCAGCCCACATCCAGAAGGCTCATGCCCTGTTTCAGCGCCAGCTTCTTCAGAATATAGTCCGTCTTGTTCACCTGGGCCTCATAGAGGGAATCATGTTCCGTCTTAAAATATCCGCAGGAATAATTCATGGTTTCGTCCAGCCACAGCTTATAAAAATCATTGCCGATATCATAGTGGGAAGAAACCTCCATCTGCTGGTTCTTCCTGGAATTAGAGGGATGAAGAAGTTTCCTCAGATGCAGGCTGTTCACGGAAAAACGGTCCATCTGCCCCAGGAAATGGTCCAGGGCCTCATACAGATTCCCCTCCACCTCCAGTTTGCCCTTCATATAGGCTTCTCCCAAGGCCAGGGAGGTGCTGTCCATCAGCTTCTTCACCGGTATGGTTTCCCTGATATCAACGGCAAACATGGGATTGCCGTGGCCTACCCGGTCTTCATGGTCCTTCCATTTTACCAAAAAGGGATAATCTGTAAATCGGTTCAGAAATTGAACCATTGCCTTCTCTTCTAACATACTGGTATCACACATCCTTTCTTCCAGTATTATCCCCTTCTGGAAACAGAATATACAAAACCCCGGGGAGCCTAAGCCCTCCGGGGTCCATATTTATCTATCAAATATTCAATTCTGACTTAGATTAGTCGTTGCCGTACAGTGTAACCAGCTTCTCTAAGTAAGCGTAGCGCTCCTTAGCTTCTGCCTCGTTACGTGCAAACAGCTCAGCTGCTCTCTCAGGATTCTTCATAGCCAGGGACATGTAACGAACCTCGCCCTTTAAGAAGTCCTGATAGGTCTCAAGCTTAGGAGCCTTGGAATCCAGACTGAACTTCTTCTCAGCTGCAGGATTGTAACGGAAGTTGTTCCAGTAACCGCACTCTACAGCCAGCTTCTCCTCTGTCTGAGCCTTGTCCATGCCCTTCTTGATACCATGGTTGATACATGGAGCGTATGCAATAATCAGGGATGGTCCCGGATAAGCCTCTGCCTCGGCAATTGCCTTAACAGTCTGAGCCATATCAGCGCCCATACAAATCTGTGCAACATACACATAACCATAGCTCATTGCAATGCTGGCCAGGTCTTTCTTCTTAACATCCTTGCCGCCTGCAGCGAACTGTGCAACAGCACCTGTCTTGGTAGCCTTGGAAGACTGGCCGCCTGTATTGGAGTAAACCTCAGTATCGTATACCATGATGTTGATGTCCTTACCGGATGCCAGCACGTGGTCTACACCGCCGAAGCCGATATCGTAAGCCCATCCGTCACCGCCGAATACCCACTGGGACTTCTTAGCCAGGAAATCTTTATTCTTAACAATATCTCTGCAGACATCGCAGTCAACGCCGTCCAGAACTGCAACCAGCTTATCGGTAGCAGTGCCGTTGAGAGCGCCGATGCCAAAGGTATCAAGCCATTCCTTGCAGGCAGCCTTCATCTCGTCGGTAGCCTTCTCGTTAGCCATTACGCTCTCAACCTTAGCCTTTAAGCCGTCTCTGATTGCGTTCTGAGCCAGTAACATACCGTAACCGAACTCAGCGTTATCCTCGAACAGGGAGTTGTCCCATGCAGGACCCTGGCCCTTGGCATTAACGGTGTAAGGTGTGGATGGTGAGGAGTTGCCCCAGATAGAGGAGCATCCTGTTGCGTTGGCAATATACATCCTGTCGCCGAACAGCTGGGTAATCAGTTTTGCATAAGGAGTCTCGCCGCATCCTGCGCAAGCGCCGGAGAATTCAAGCAGAGGCTGTCTGAACTGGCTGCCCTTAACGGTGTTCTCTTTGAACTTAGCCAGAACTTCTTCCTTGATAGGCAGGGACTGACCAAAGTCAAAGATAGCCTGCTCGCCAAGGTTAGCTTCAAGGCTTTCCATAACCAGAGCCTTGTTGCCCTTCATGCCTGGGCATACATTTGCACAGGAGCCGCATCCCGTACAATCCAGGGCAGAGATGGTCATGGCAAACTTGTAGCCGGCCATACCTGTCATATCCTTCATCTTCATGTCTGCAGGTGCCTTGGCAGCCTCGTCGGCAGTCATGGCAACCGGACGGATTACAGCGTGAGGACATACATATGCACAGAAGTTACACTGGATACAGTTGTCCGGATTCCATACAGGAACCTTAACAGCAATACCGCGCTTCTCGTATGCGGAGGAACCGGATGGTGTGGAACCGTCTGCGTACTCTGTAAATGCGGATACAGGCAGGGAATTTCCTTCCTGAGCGCTTACCTTTGTCTGAATGTTGTTAACAAAGTCAACTACATCCTTTCTTCCCTGGGTTACAACTGCATAGTCAAGACCCTCGTCTTCGCAGTTCTTCCAGCTGTCCGGAACCTCTACCTTGTGCATGCCCTTAGCGCCTGCATCGATAGCAGCCCAGTTCTTCTGAACAACATCCTCGCCCTTGCGGCCGTAGGTTGCCTTTGCAGCAGCCTTCATCAGCTCATTTGCCTTCTCAGCAGGGATGATGCCGGTCAGCTCGAAGAATGCGGACTGAAGAATGGTGTTGATACGTGTTGGGCCCATGCCGGTCTCAATACCAATCTTAACACCGTCGATGGTGTAGAAGTTGATGTTGTGGTCAGCGATGAACTTCTTAACCTGTCCTGGCAGATGCTTCTCAAGTCCTTCCATATCCCATGGGCAGTTCAACAGGAATGTACCGCCGTCAACCAGCTCCTGAACCATGTTGTACTTGCGTACATATGCAGGATTGTGGCAGGCAACGAAGTTAGCTGTACGGATTAAATAGGTGGACTTGATTGGGCTGTGTCCGAAACGCAGGTGGGACATGGTAACGCCGCCTGACTTCTTGGAGTCATAATCAAAGTATGCCTGTGCGTACATGTCTGTATTGTCACCGATAATCTTGATGGAGTTCTTGTTTGCACCAACCGTACCGTCAGCGCCCAGACCCCAGAACTTACAGTTTGTGGTTCCCTCAGGAGTGGTAACTAAAGGAGCGCCAATCTCTAAGGACAGGTTTGTAACGTCATCCACGATACCAACGGTAAACGGAGACTTGGTTGTGTTCTCGTAAACAGCTACAATCTGAGCAGGTGTGGTATCCTTGGAACCCAAGCCGTAACGTCCGGTCAGAATCTTAACCTGGTCAAACTTGCTTCCCTTAAGAGCAGCAACAACATCCAGGTACAGAGGCTCGCCGATGGCGCCTGGCTCTTTTGTTCTGTCTAATACGGAAATAACCTTAACGGTATCCGGAATAGCGTCAATCAGGGCCTGTACACAGAATGGCCTGTACAGACGAACCTTAACAACACCAACCTTCTGTCCCTGCTTTACCATGTAGTCAATGGTCTCCTCGATGGTGTCATTGACAGAACCCATGGAGATGATGATATGCTCAGCATCAGCAGCGCCGTAGTAGTTGAACAGCTTATAGTCAGTGCCAATCTTGGCATTAACCTTGTCCATATATTCCTGAACAATTGCAGGAAGAGCGTCATAGTATGGGTTGCAGGCTTCTCTTGCCTGGAAGAAGATGTCCGGATTCTGAGCGGAACCTCTCTGGCACGGATGATTTGGATTCAGTGCATGCTTGCGGAAAGCATCTACTGCGTCCATGTCAACCATTTCCTTTAAGTCCTCGTAATCCCAGGTCTCAATCTTCTGAATCTCATGGGATGTACGGAAACCGTCAAAGAAGTTGATGAATGGAACCTTGCCCTTGATGGATGCCATATGCGCAACAACAGTCAGGTCCATAACTTCCTGGACGCTGGACTCGCACAGCATGGCGCATCCGGTCTGGCGGCATGCGTAAACGTCGGAGTGGTCACCGAAAATAGATAATGCATGGCTTGCAAGAGCACGTGCAGATACATTGAATACGCCTGGCAGCTGCTCGCCTGCAATTTTATAAAGATTAGGAATCATCAGCAGAAGACCCTGTGATGCTGTGTAGGTGGTGGTCAGAGCACCTGCTGCCAGAGAACCATGTACAGCGCCTGCTGCACCAGCCTCAGACTGCATCTCTGTAATCTGCACTTCACGACCGAAGATATTGGTTCTTCCGTCAGTTGCCCATTCGTCTGTGGCTTCAGCCATAGGTGAGGATGGGGTAATCGGATAAATAGCCGCTACATCAGTAAATGCATATGACGCATGTGCTGCTGCATGGTTACCATCCATGGTTTTCATTTTTCTTGCCATTTTGATTTCCTCCTACAAATAGTGAATATGTAATGGTATACATGTAAGTCTGCCCCGGACCCTGGCATGTCATAAACACGCTTCGACCCTATGCAGACTGACCTGTCTACTATTATAGCAATTATTTAACAAATTGCAAATGCTTAATCGAAATTACGGCAAAAAATACAATGTCAATTTTCAAAAATATATAAAGTGCAACAAAAAAAGAGAAACCCTTGTTTAAGGTTCCTCTTCTTTTATCTGCTCATTTTATTCCGGTTTCAGCGGTGCAATCACCGGATTATCCCCGCCCGGCCCTGCTGCCGCAGTCTCGGAGGGCTGGGGCGCCTGGGTGGGATTAGGT
>OJIY01000074.1_pt1 | contig 115685 bp, 94 predicted proteins | sample 1596061 | NCBI WGS metagenome assembly OJIY01 (sample SAMEA4350111, study PRJEB24818) | metagenome | biome: human; feature: gut; material: faeces | place: Denmark | collected 2013-09 | reverse complement strand
GACAGCCTCCACACCAGCCGCATTGATCCGTTCCTGTGTGGCACGGTCAGAAATCCGAACCGTAGCCCGGTATCCCGTCCGGCTGGCGGGATCGGGCTTAGAGGGAGCACCGAGAAAAATCCCGTTTTTCCCATCCACAACCTTAAAATCGTCGATGACCACACCGCCGAAATTGACGCTGGCAAAGCCGATCAGTTTTCCCTGCGGTTCAATCGGGCGGACAGACACCGAAATCGGAACAACCGCCTCCTGCAAAACGGCATCCGTCCGCATTTTTACTGCCTCGTCAATGCTAACGCCCTTGACTTCCGCAAGCTCCGCGATGGGAGCATCAAACAGCCAGCGCCGTTCCTCCGCAGAAATCTGCTCCGGGGTCAGCAATACATCGTCTTTTTTTCTCAGATAAATTTCCTCCTTTCCGCTTGCCGGAGCAGGCTGGGCGGGTTCGTCCATCAGCTCTTTTCTTTGCAGGACGGCCTCCGTTTCCGCCATAAAGCGGTAAGCGTCTGCCTCAGTAAACTCCTCCGGCGTTTTTCCATTCCATAAGCGCGTTCCGTCTGCCCCGTATCTTCTCGGCATAAACACCACCTCCTGTTAATGAGCGCCAAAGATACGCTGGGCAATGCTCCCGGTCTTAAAGAGCATGAAGCAAAGCAAAACCGTGTAGCCCACAGTTCCCCAAATCGCCCCGATGGGATCGCCGTTTGTTGCGATGCCTTGAATGAGCACCGCGTAAATTGCAACACATACAAGAATCAGCAGCCCTTGAAAGCCCACGGCAAACAGGGACTTGATGTAGTTTTGCCCGGTGCTGCCAAGCTCCCGGTTGGAAAGCGTAGCAACGGGGATGGGGGCCAGACTGGTCAGCAGATAGATTTCCAGCATCCTGCCATACACCAAAACGAAAATGATAATCCCCATCGCCTTCATCGTAAATCCAATGAGCGCAGACTGCAGCCAAAGCCCCAAAAGCGGCCCCAAGTCCATCGCCTCCAGCGAGGTTTCCAGTTCGGCAAGCATATCCGCCGAAACATCGGTAGAGCCTTGAATCAGCCCGCCTGCCTGCGCGATAACGCTCTGCGATACATCGAACACGGCCATGACGATATTGAATGTGTTTGACAGGATTAAGATTGCACAGGCCGTTTTGAACATCCATTTATAGAGGTTCGCAACGTCAACCTCGTGCATATTGTTCTTTTCCAAAAGCATCTGTATGAGCTCATAAGTGGCAACAAAGGTCAGCACCATTCCGGCAATCGGCAGGATCACCGTTTCGGAAAGCTGTCGGATCAGGGAGAAAACCCCGGCGTGCCACGCCGCCGGGGTAGTCCCTACCTGTGCCGCAATCTCTCCGACCTGGGTATTGACGGTATCAAAAAGACCTTCGAGGTTTCCCATGATCCCGCCAATCAGAAGCTCTTTGAGCCAGTTTGTGAGCCAGTCGGTGAGAAAATCCATAAGCGCCTACCTTAAAACAGGCCAGACAGCAGAGGGATCAGTGTGGTGCCAATGACGATGATGCCGCCGCCCGCCATGAGCTGCTTCATGCCCTGGGACTTGGAGCCCGGGTTATCCGAACCGTAGCCCTCCAGCAGATTGACCACACCCCATACGCCAAGGCCAGCGCCGAGCGCGATAACGAGGGTCTGTAAAGTGTCGATTGCAGATGAGAAAAATGCCATATAAGCCTCCATTTCTCCGGGATTTTCCCGGTAACAAAAAAGCCGCCCATGCAGGCGGCAGGTTACAAACTTCGGGACACTTTGTCTCGAAGCGTTTATGCAAAGGCGTCTGGATCGTCGATGTCATCATAGTTGAGGATGTCCTCGTCCTCTTCCGTGAGTGCATCGTCCGGCACAGCCACCTCATACATCGTACACGCCTCGTTCAGCCCGGGCCGCCTGCGGCGGTTAATGAGCCTGTCGAGGTCAAAAGCGTTTTTCTGTTTATCGGCCTCCGCCGTATAACGGTAGTTCGGATGCCGTTTCAGATCATACTTGGGAGAGAAGAACGGGGGCAGGCCCCGAAGCTGCAAAATACATTTGTCTCCCGGCATGGTTGCAAGCTCGGCTGGGGTCATCAGTTCCCGGCCCAGCCGCTGGGTGTTTTGGCTGTAGCTTTCCGACTGGCCACGGGAGCGGCTGTCGGTCTGCATACTGATTGTGGCTTTTCCCAGCCAGTTCTCGGAGATTTCCTTGATAGTGCTGGCTTCGCGGCCACCGAGGAACACCACGCTGTCCATGTTGCCGAGGATTGTCTCGGCGTGCTTATCGTAAATGGCCTTGCACTGTGCCAACTGTTGATACAGCAGGCAAAGACTCACCTCGCGGGAGCGGATAACCGCGACCAGCTTTTCGAGCTGGGGCACCTGTCCCGTGTTGGCTGCCTCGTCCCACAGCACCCGTACATGGTGCGGCAGGCGGCCACCGTGAACATTGTCCGCCCGTTCACACAGGAGGTTGAACATCTGCGAAAATGCAAGTGCCACTAAAAAGTTGTAGGTCTGCGTGGTATCGGAAATAATGAAGAATACCGCCGTTTTCCGATCTCCGATGCGGTCAAGCTCCAATTCGTCATAGGCCATGACCTCACGAAGCTGCGGGATGTCAAAGGGAGCCAGTCGCGCACCGCAGGAAATCAAAATGCTTTTTGCCGTCTTGCCGCTGGCCAATTTGTACTTTTTATACTGTTTGACCGCGAAGCAATCCGGCTTGCGCTTTTCGAGCCCGGCAAACATATAGTCCACCGCGTTCATAAAATCCTCGTCATCCTCCTTGACCTCCATGCCAGAAATCATATCCACAAGGGTGTTCATGTTCCGATCCTCGGCAGGCCCCTCGAAAATGATGTAGGCAATCAGGGCGCAGTACAAAAGCGTTTCCGATTTCGTCCAGAATGGATCGCCTTCCTTGCCTTCGCCCTTTGTGTTGGAAATCAGGGCATCCACGAATTTCAGAATATCGGCCTCATTGCGGATATACGCCAGCGGGTTATAGTGCATGGATTTTGAAAAATCTATGCTGTTGAATACCTTGATTTTGTACCCGCGTTTTTGCAGGAACCCCCCGACCTGTCCCAGCACACCGCCTTTGGGATCGACCACCACATAAGAGGAATGAGCCTGTAAAAGCTGGGGCGTGAGCCAGAAGCGGGTTTTGCCGGAGCCGGACGAGCCGATAATACAGCAATTCAGATTTCGGGCATTTGCGGGAATTTTCGGGCGGGTATTCATCGTGAGAAACTCCGTCCCGGTCAAAATCACGTTGTTTTCAAACTTCGGATCGACAAACGGTTTGATGTCTTTTTCCGTTCCCCACCGGGCGCTGCCGTATTCTGCATCCCGCCGGAACTTCTTGGCGTTCTTGCTTTTGAAATAGATCAGCAGCCGGAAAACGATTGCGCCCACAATGCCGACAAGCCAATCCAGCGGGGCAAGACCGGGTGCAAAGTCAGCAAAGGCCGGGCCAATCGTCTGGCCCAGCCCGATGAGCTTATGTGCAAAATCGTTACCCGCCGCCAGCCGGTAGGCCGTTCCCAGCTTGAGGAACGCCCACAGGATGAACAGATAGGGAATGTTCAGAATGAGATATTTTCTAATCTTATCTGTCCTCATGGGCCACCTCCTTTGCATGTTCTTTCTGTTTCGGCTTTTCTTTGGAAAGCTGATCCGCCGCCTGTTGCAGTTGTTCTCGGATGGGAACTCGGTTCGATTTTGCTTTGCTTAACACCTTCCGGGAATACTCAGAAAAGCAGGCGGTCATTGCGTCTGCCTGTCCAGCCTTGAAAAACAACAGGTATTTGTCCGGCCCGGTTTTATAGAACGCATAGTCTACATTCCATTTCCGGGCCACACGGTCAAAGGACTTGGCATCCCCGGATAGCTCGATGCTGTTTGTGGATGTACCGTGTGCCATGAGCTTTCGCACACTTTGCTTGCCGTGTGGTGTTTGCCGCCCACGGTATGCCTTGCGGATCTTCCGCCCCACCATACCCAGCACATACGCCAGTCCCCGCGCTGTCAGCTTGGTTGTTTTTACAGATATGGCTATCGTGCGCCGGGAAATATCTTCATCAATCAGTTACACCGCCTCCTTCCTTGGGACAATTTGTCTCGAAGTACCGTCACCGATCCCCACGGTCTTTTTTCTGCATTTGACGGTAGCCCTCCAGCGAAGAACCGTCTATGATTTCCTGATAGGCCGCCATTTGCTCCCGGATAGAGAGCTTCGGGAAAGAGAACACCTTATGCTCCTTGGGAATATCCTGCAAGCCGTGATACACTTCCACGAAATGATCGCTTTCTTTGACAACATAGCCGCCCGGGGCAAAATGGCCGTTTTCGTGGATGCAGGCATCCCGGCCATACGCCTCATAATCGAAATACGGTTTTACCTGATCCGGCACATCCAACATTTCCAGATCGTCCACATAAATACACCCCAGCGTTTCCTCATCGGATACGCCGGGGTAAAAGCCGTAACAGTCCAGATTTTGTGTCAGATTGATGATGTCCCGCACCGAAGAACAGTGATCGCCACTGTCGAGGACGGCCTCCAGTGTTTCCAGCTCCGATGAGGTAAGCTCGGAAAGCAGGCAGGCCAGATGATTAAGCTCGTCCAGATTTTCATACTCGCTCAAATGGTCATAGAGCCCCAGCACATCCCCATCGAAAGAGGTAATAAAAATTTCCTGATAGCGGACGCCATCCACGCCGATCCGTTTCAAGAGAGCCTCCACCTCCTGGGCGGTTGTGGGAAATTTCAGTGTTTCACCCACAAGCTGGCCCTCGCTGTACTTTCCGGCGTTGGTAACGTAGGCTTCAAACAGGGTCGCCATCAGCGACGGCCCTGCCCCTTGACGGTCAGGATACCCTCAAGGGTTGTTGCCGTAATTCCCAGCCGCTGGGCCACGGCAATATCATTTTTCATGGATTCGGTCATACTGTGCCCGCAGACAACCAGCACATGAGAACGGCGGAGCAGGTCACGGCTCATGTCGATGCCGCTTTTATGCTCCTCGGGAACAGCATCGTTGAGAAACAGGGGCAAGTACAAAGGCGGACAAATAGGAGAAAAGCCTGCCTCATACACGGTGCGGCAATACTGCGCCGCCAGTTCTGCGTTTTCGCTATCGCCGCCGAGCCATGCAGCGGTGATATAAGCAAGGGGTCGTTTCATCGTTCATACCTCCGATATTTTAATAAGAAAGTTCAACCCAAACCCCACGCCCTTTCCCAGTCTTGGGAAAGGGGGGCGGCTCTGGAGGATATACCCCCGCCGCTTGCCGGGGAAATAGCACAGCCGGGGCAGACCGTCAAGGGCGAGCCGCCGAAAACGGCGGTGCGCTGCACCCTTGACGGCCCACTCCCGGCTGTACTAAAAAACAGGCGGCGACGGGGGATATATACCACCAGAGCTTCTGCGCGAGGGCGGGGCCCTCGGGACAAAGTGTCTCGAAGTTGTTACTTGTCAAGTTCCTGCTTTTTCGGGGCTTTTGCCAGCTCCGGCGGCTGTTTTTCTTTCCAGTCATCCAGCAGGGACATAATCTGTTCTTTCATTTTGGCGGGAGTGACCTCCTTGCCAAAATACTTTTCCAGTTCCGCAGTAGAAATAATCACGCCTCGATCCTCCTTTTTCTGTTCTGATAAGATGCCGTCAATGACATCGCCGTTGAGCTTGCCTTCCTTATCCAGCTCCCGGAGCCGTTTAGCTTGGGCCAGCGAGGGCGAAGCCTGCTCCCCGTCAATGGAAACAGCAATAAGCCTCTGATTTTTCGGTTTGATGTAGGACAGTTCCACGGCAGGCATAAAGCCCATCTTTTTATCGTCTACCTTATCCAGAAGCTCCGGCACAAGAGAGTTGAGCCGCAAGTAGCGCATGACCTTTTTATAGTTCATCTCATGCGCCTCGCCCACAATCTCAACCGAGCGTTTTCCAACATCGCCTTCCGCAACGCCTTTCAGCCGCCCGCCCTGATGCTTAATGTCCTCAACCTCAAGTTCCAGCAGCGCGGCCAATTCACTGGGGAGCATCCCGTCACGCTGCTTGTTGCTGTCCTTCATGGCCTGCACCGCTTCGTGGTCGGTCATTTCACGGACAATAAAGGGCATTTCCTCCAGCCCCGCCAGTTCACTGCCGTGGGTACGGCGATGGCCCGCTACAATTTCATAGCCGTTTCCGTCTTTCTCCGGGCGGGCAAGACCGGGAACCATTACACCGTTTACGCGGATAGAAGCAACGATTTCCTGCATCTTCGCATCGTCCCGTACCTTAAAGGGGTGCGGACGGAATGTGTGAAACGGATGAACCTCGGAAAGTTTCAGATAAACCAGCTTGCCTTCCTCAACCGGGCGGGGCGGTGTGGTCGGCTCGGGAGCCGTCTGTTCCGTAGTAGCAGTTTCCTTCGGTGCCGTATCCTGTGCGGGCTTAATGGGCTCCTTGGCATCCGGGGCCTTTCCGTCACTTCGGGACACTTTGTCTCGTTTGGACGGCTTGGGCTTGTCAGGGGCCGTCTTATCCGCCTTGGGTGGGCGGCCCTTGCGGGTCCCAGCCGATTTCTCAGATTTTTGATTTTCAGTCGCGGCCTTTTCTGCTTTCGGCGGACGGCCACGGCGCGGCTTTTTCGGTTCCTCCGTGTTGGCGGGCTGCGGTGTTTCTCCGGGGGCTGCCGCCTCCTGCGCTTCGGGGGTTTCCGCCTTTTCGACTTCGGCGCGGGCGTTCTGTCTCTTTTCTGCCATAAGCTCATTGATTTTGTCAAAGGACACAACCACATCGCCGGGCTCAGGTATGGCAGGCCCGGTCTGTTCCTGCTGGGGCTCAGACGCTGCGGCCTGTTCGGGTGTGGTGATAGGCTCGGCAGCCTCCGGGAAAGTATTCTCCGCAGGGCCCGTATTCAATTTTTCATCGGCCATTTACGATCCTCCTTTTCGTTAAAGTTGCACAAATTTGAACGCTAAAATTTTGTAGTTATTTTTGTGCCTCCTTTCCGTCTATCCACGCAAAAAAGCCGCCCGTTTTTCATGCCGGACGGCTTTTTGCGTAATGTGATAGATCAAATATTATTTTTTCTGGTTTGTAGGCTCCGAAAAGCCTTGTATTTACAGTGTTCCTAATAGGAAGTAATCATATGAAAGATATCCATCCCAACATCAAGAGGTTTCCCGTCTGTTCCAACAGTCCTCCTTTGAATATATGCATTTGTGGTTCCTCTGCCGTTTCCTTCTCGAGTTACAAATTCATTCATTCTGTAAATAGGCTGCATATGCATCGGCTTCCATATTGGACGCCCCTCTACATTGTACTTAGCCAATGTTTCAAGAATCTCAGTTGGGCAACTTTTTCCCGGTTCACTAACATACAACGTTTCATAATCATCTCTAATCTGCTTACACATTGCTTCCGGATTAATAATTATGCAGGATAACCAAAAATTAGGTTCTGTCTTTTTTATATCATATGGATTCATCTGAACAGGTAAGTCCTTGAATCCCTCTTTATATCTTTCATAAATTGCTCTCTTTCTAGCAATATGTTCTTCCAAATATGGAAATTGCCCTCTAACGATACCAGCAATTACATTACTCATTCTGTAATTGTATCCGACTTCTTCGTGCTGATACCACGGTGCGTTTTCTCTGGCCTGAGTAGACCACTTATTCACCTTCTGTGCAGCTTCTTTATCATCAGTAAGTAGCATTCCTCCTGCCGAACCTGTGATAATCTTATTTCCGTTATATGAAATTGCATTAAATTTGCCAAACGTTCCCGTTTCTTTACCTCCATATGTTGCTCCCAGAGATTCTGCCGCATCTTCTATAATCACTGCTCCATGCCTATCACAAATATCTTTAATTTCATCAACCTTCGCAGGTGTACCATATAGATGAGCAAATACTACCAACTTTACATCTGGATATATCATAAAAGCCTTTTCTAAGGCTACCGGATTCATATTCCATGTATCGTATTCTGCATCAATGAATATTGGGACACCGCCCTCATATACAACTGGATTAATAGTTGCTGCAAACGTCATGTCTGAACAAAATACTTTATCTCCCGGCTTTACTCCTGCGAGTTTCACCGCCATATGCAAGGCTGCTGTTCCCGTTGATAAAGCCACTGCATATTTACACCCGATTTTATCACATGCAAGACGCTCAATCTCATTTATGTTATTACCAACCGTTGAAAGCCAATTTGTGTCAAATGCCTCTAACATATACTTTTTCATTTCTTCATGCTTGGTTGGGCTAGATAAATAAATTCGTTTCTCAAATATATTAAATTCGCTTGCCATTTTTCCCTCTTCGTATCTTTTAGACAGTTTCCTGCCTAATATAGATTATATATATATGAAATCACAACACTGTACCTGCAACTTATATAAACCATTAAGATGTAAGCTCTAGTTAAAACCTCATTTCAACACATGATAAAAATCTCATAACAGGATTCAACCCAAATCTCACAAAATTTCTGTAATCATAGTTTTTAAGTTACTCTCATTATCTCTCAGGCCAATTGCTAACATTTTTCATGATTTTAATTAATCCCGTCTAAACAAATCCCTTGTATAGACCTTTTCTGCTACATCATCCAAGCAACTTTCATACCGGTTAGCTATAATACAATGGCTCCTCCTTTTAAACACTTCCAAATCATTTATAATTTCACTTTCAAAAAAGGTCTTATTATTTTCCAGATTCGGCTCGAAAATGATTACTGTAACACCTTTTGCCTTAATCCGTTTTATAACACCTTGGATAGAACTCTGACGGAAATTATCACTATTGCTCTTCATTGTTAAACGATATACCCCAACAACAACTTTGCTTGTGCTGTTTCTATCCCAAGATTCTCTATTACTGCATAATTCTGCAATCTCAAGAACACGGTCTGCAATAAATTTTTTTCTTGTTTTATTACTATCAACAATTGCTGATATCATATTTTGCGGGACATCCGCATAATTTGCTAATAACTGTTTGGTATCCTTTGGTAAACAATATCCTCCATATCCAAAAGACGGATTATTGTAATGTGTACCAATACGTGGGTCAAGACATACACCTTCAATAATCATCTTCGTATCAAGTCCTTTCATTTCAGCGTATGTATCCAATTCATTAAAATAGCTTACTCTAAGTGCAAGATATGTATTAGCAAACAGTTTCACAGCTTCTGCTTCCGTGAATCCCATATATAAAGTATCAATATTCTCTTTAATTGCCCCTTCCTGAAGTAAACTTACAAATACCTCGGATACCTCTCTACTTTTATCATCACAACCAATAATGATTCGACTGGGATAGAGATTATCATACAATGCTCTTGACTCCCTTAAAAACTCTGGGCTGAATAGGATTCTATCTGTATTAAATTTCTTTCTTATATTTTCAGTGTATCCAACAGGAATGGTGGATTTTATAATCATCATTGCATTTGTATTTACCTTCAGAACAAGCTTAATCACTGCTTCTACTGCAGATGTATCAAAAAAATTCTTTTCACTGTCATAATTTGTTGGGGTAGCAATAATCACAAAATCTGCGGACTTATATGCAGTTTTACCATCCAGTGTGGCTATCAAATCCAGCTCTTTTTCTTTCAAAAACCTTTCTATATACTCATCCCGAATTGGGCTGATTTTATGATTAATTTTCTCAACTTTCTCTGGAATTATATCTACTGCAACCACTTTATTATGTTGTGCAAGTAATGTAGCGATGGAAAGTCCCACATACCCCGTTCCAGCTACAGCAATATTTCTTTTCATTTTTAATGTTTCCTTTCTACAGCGTATTTAAAAATAAAATAATTCGTGGTTTGAACCTGCAGTTCTTTGTAGATTTTTGCAATATCTAATACGATACCGTAGCCTCCGGCACTTCCAACTCCGCAATCTCATCCGACCCATAAACCCGGATACTCCCGCCGGTCCCAGTCTCCCATTTCTGTCCGTTTCCGTCAGTTACCTTTGTATTCTTCATCACCTTCCCTGATGCGTTCACCAGGTATTTTCCTTCTCCCGGAATATCAAACACCTCATAGCGGGCAGCCTTGTCAGCGGTTTGCAGCTTTCCCTTATAATAGGCATATCCATCCTTGATTCCGGTGATGCCCCTGCCCTTGATATCGAAGTAATACTGTGAGCGAGAGGCGCTGACGCCGTCATCCACCATGGCTTTCCCCACCGTGCATTTTCTGTTCCCGTCCTCTGAACCGCAGTAATAAAACTCGCCCTTTACCTCAACCAGGCCGTACTGGGCTGCCCCGTACATGTCAAAGATATAGTATCCGTCACCAATCTTTTTCACCTCATAGCTGTCCTCGCCCCCGCATACCGGCCGGCCTGTATTATCAAAGTAATACCACTCCTTCTGCCCTGAACCGCTGGCATCCGGAGGGCCCTCTAACTTCTGCCAGGCACTTTCCACCTTTTCCCCGGAAATGTACTTCTTGTCTTTCTCTGTCTCCGGCTGGTAGAAATAGCGGTATCCCTTGATTTCAGGCACTGTGCTGTTCATTTTCACCCAGCCCGGATACATGATGCCGTAGCTGTCAAAGCAATAGGTGACGCCGTTCACATCCTTCTCCTGCTTACCTCCGCCGGAGCGTTTTTTCTTTCCTGATGATGTACTGAAATAAAAGTAAGCATACTGGCCATGTTCCTGAACATAGTCCGCCACATCAGTATTGTCCATCCAGCTTTCCGGAATCTCCAGCCACTGCCATCCCATGGCCCTGGCGCCGTCCTCTCCGCAATAATAATAGGAGCTTTCCTTGTCATCATCTTCCGGTGTCTCTGTAAGCCAGCCCGTACGCATGACGCCGGAGGTATTAAAGCAGTAAAATTTTCCGTCAATCTTATGCCATTTATCCACGATAATTTTTCCATCGTTCTCCGCATAGTACCAGTAATTATAATCCGCATTCCTGGAATCCAGGCCGCTGATGACAAACCATTCTTTTTTCTTCATGGCGCCGTCATCTCCCATATAACGCTTATCGCCATTATTATCCGTTATCCAGCGTTTCCGGTAATTCAGTCCGTTTGCGTCAAAATAATAGGTCCTTTCCCCTGTCTCCTTATCCCCGATTGTCTTATACCCACCCTTAAGCACGGCCCCGGATTCCCCGGCGTAATACCAGCTCTCCGTCACTGCTTTCGTAGCACTGTTAACATTTTCAATCTTGAACCAGCCGTCATCCTGGAGGACTCCAACTTCATCCAGGTAATACCTCTCCCCCTTGGTACTGTCCGTATACCAGCGTTTCCTGTAATTCAGGCCATTCGGGTCAAAATAATACCAGTTTCCATCAATACTTCCCCATCCTCCCCGCCATAGGGAGCCGTTTGAATCACCATAGTACCAGTTGGTATATTCCTGGCCGCTGGAATTTGTACCAGTGATGGAAAACCAGCCCCGTTTCAGGTCTCCCATATCATCTACGTAGTAACGGTTATCCCCAATCGTAACCCAGCGTTTTCTGGGGGAGGTTCCATTTTTGTCAAAGTAATAGGTAATGCCGTCCAGCTCATGCCAGCCATCCGTCAAAAGCGAACCATCCTGTTGGGCGTAATACCAGTTAACATATGGGTTCCCTTTACTGTCCGCATTTTCCACGGAAAACCAGCCTTGCCCCGGTCTGGCTCCCTGCTCATCCACGTAATATCTCTTATCTTCTACCGTAAAAAAAGCCTTTCTGGGTGAATTTCCTCCCGGGTAGAAGTAATAATGCTTTCCGTCCAGCTCATACCAGCCATTGAGCAGGATTTTCCCGTCGTCTCCTGCATAATACCAGGCCGTGGATGGTTTTCCCGAAGGCAGATTTGGTTTGGATGTGACGCTGAACCATTCATTTTCATAGCGGGAACCATCTTCCTTTATGCGGTAACGGGCTCCGTCTTTATTCACCCAGTTGTCGGTAACCAAAAGGCCGTTCCCTCCCAGATATCGCAGGGTACCATCCGTCCATGCCGCCCACTGGTTTGCCGCCTTCTTATCATGCTCCATATAGAACCACTGCTGTTCTAAATTCTGCTGCCATCCATCTGCTCCGTATACTGGCACGGCTGATATGACAAGGGCCGCCGATGCGCATGTAACAATCTGTATCAAAGTCTTCATTTTCATCCAGTTCATTCCTCACTGTAAGCTTTTCTTCAGGTCTTACCGTTACTTCTGGCATAAATTGTATCCAGATATGGTATGGTATCAGACGCCCACGGGTATTCCGTCATATAGTTTCCTGTGTAGACAGCCAGATAGGCTTCATTTCCCTTCATAAACTCATATAAATCGCATTCAAACCATTCTGTGTTAACAGAAAACACACCTCTTTTATGAATCAGCATGTCCTCACAGCCATATTCCTCAAGGGTCCTGTGCAGCCGGTGGTAAATAACCCTTATATTCCTCTTGGCCGCGCTCTCCTGCAGGTTCTCATACAAAATATGTACCACCTGTGCCAATGACACGCTTCCACCCCTTTGACTGACAAGGATGGCCAGCAGCTCCTTGGATTTTTTACTTGGAAAATAAATCACTTTGTCGTTAACAAATACATCAAAACCACAGAATGTCTGTATATATACTTTGGGCTTTTCCGGCACACCGGTCCCCTCCTTTGCATGGTGTGATTTAAGGAAACAAAATCCAGGCATTTTCCTTTTATCATAGCTGAATTCCTGATGTCCTTACATCCTTGGCGTTCTCATATCCTGTTCCAGGCCGTAAACTGCCATTGCATTATGCAATGCCATGCGGTTTACTATAAAATTCTCCCTTTCTGATTCCTTTTCCGCTTTCCGGCCTGACACTATGCCGGAACCCATCTCCAGCTCCATCCCGGCCGCTGCTTCCGCCCGGGCCTCGTCCTGTTCTGTCAATATCAGCTCACTGGCATTATCTTCCGCCTTGTAATGGTACTCCGGCACCATCTCATGGACCAGTTCCCGGATATTCCCCTTCTCCAGCCATGCAGCCTCATCCAGACGTGCCAGTCCTTTTTCAAATCTTTCGTAATCCATCTCAATGGGTTTCCCAATAAATATCCTGTCATTGCCGGTTTTCTGAAGCCCCTCTTCATCCATGAGCAGCTCCTCATAAAGCTTTTCCCCAGGTCTCAGTCCTGTAAACCGGATGTCAATATCCCTATACGGCTCATAACCGGACAGCCGAATCAGATTCTCGGCCATGTCCAGGATGCGAACCGGTTTTCCCATGTCCAACACAAATATCTCTCCGCCCCTGGCATAGGCCCCTGCCTGCAGCACCAGGCTTACCGCCTCCGGTATGGTCATGAAATACCGTATGATGTCCTTATGGGTCACGGTCACCGGGCCGCCGTTTTCTATCTGCTTCTTAAACAGGGGAATCACGCTTCCATTGCTTCCCAGCACATTTCCAAACCGTACAGCCACAAATTCCGTGGCGCTTTTCTGATTGCACATCTGGACCACCATCTCACAGAGTCGTTTGCTTGCTCCCATGATATTGGCTGGATTTACCGCCTTGTCCGTGGAAATGAGAATAAAACGTTCTGCGCCGTATCTGATGGCTGCCCTGGCGGTTTTATAGGTGCCCAGGACATTGTTTTTGATAGCTTCATTGGGGCTGTCCTCCATCAGAGGCACATGCTTATGCGCAGCTGCATGGTACACAATATCCGGCCTGTAGGTACGGAACAGAGATTCCATGCGGTTGGTATTCCTGACCGAACCAATCAATACTGCCAGATTAAGTCCCGGATAATTACGCTTTAATTCCTGCTGGATTTCGTAGGCGTTATTTTCATACATCTCAAATATGATGAGCTGTCTGACTCCATGGCCTGCCAGCTGCCTGCACAGCTCGCTTCCAATGGAGCCGCCGCCGCCCGTGACCAGAACCACCTTGTCCCTCACATATCCCATGATTTCATCCAGCTTGACCTGCACCGGTTCCCGCCCCAGCAGGTCCTCTATTTCCACCTGCTTAAGCCTGGAAATGTTCACTTCCCCATTCATCAGCTGATATACACCGGGCAGGTATTTAACCCGACAGCCTGTTTTCTGGCATATGCCCAAAATGTCCTTTATCTCTTCACCTGGTGCTGACGGCAATGCCACATAAATGGAGTCAATGCCTTTTTCTCTCACCAGCTCCGGTATATCGCCCCTTGTACCGTCTACCTGCACACCGTCAATGAATCTTCTCTGTTTGTCCCTGTCATCATCCACAATGCACACAGGATATCCATGGATTTTCTCGCTTGCCTTCATTTCCCGGATAATAAGCGTTCCAGCCTGTCCGCCTCCCACCACCATTACCCGCGGGGTAGAATCCTTCTCCCTGGCACGGTTTATCCTGTTAATGGTTTTTTGAATCACCTGGAAACTGATACGGCCGCATATGGCTGCACCTGTCATCAAAACAAACCAGAGTACATAGTAGCTTCTGGGCATCCGTTCCCCAGACAGAAGCAGTCCTGCGAACTGGGCCAGGGCCGCAATAAGACAAACCAGAGCCACCTCCAGCATCTCCCTTATTCCGGCCGCCCCCCACATAATGGCGTAAAGACGGCCTGCACAGAACGCAAGGGTAACCACAGCCATCTGTAATATCCCATACTTCCACAGCGCCTGCACATATGCAGCAGGGATGCTCTGAACATTCAAATCAAATCTAAGTCCCAGGGCTAGCCCTGCGCAAATCCAGACCGCAGCCATATCATATACCCAGAGAAAAAACATCCTTACCCGCTTGCTGCGGGGAAGGTATTTTTCCAATATAATTTTGTCTCTGTTTTTCAATTCCGCTCATTCCCCTGCTTCTTATATACAATCGACAAGGTTCCCGACCCAGGCACGCCAAACCACAGCATCTTGGATTCTGCATCCACCCTGGTGGGTTTTATCAGCTGCCAGATTCCCGTCATATTGTTGTAAAACAGTACTTCCACGTCTCCCAGGCCGCCTATCAGGTTAGGAACATAGAGAGGTACCTCCACCAGACCGGTCTTTTCCGTGTTGGTAGCTGCGTCCTTTATCATGATTGCATGGGTTCCAATCAGGGCGTTGTAGCCTGTCAGGTCCACTCCCGGCACGGCTTCACTGAGAGGGCGTCCGCTGTTAATGCCATTGATAGCATCCACCACTGGCTTCGGCAGACCGGCAACAGCAGCGTCAGTCCCCTGTACGAATTCAAGAGCCGTATCGCCAATGACTGCCTGTCCCCTGCTGTTGGTTCCTACCGCCTGTTCTCCGGCTGTCTGTCCCACCGCAATCTGTACCGCATTATTTCCCTGGCCTGAGCTGACGGCGGTGGAGCCTGATGCGCCACCCTTTGCCCTGTCCGCCCGTTCTCCTATGTCGTAGCTGCTCCCGTCACTATTACTGTCCACAATCACCGGTCCTGTCCCCGGACTGCTGGCCGCAAAGATACACACGGTCTGAGATACTGCAAGGGCTGCTGTCAATACAATGATTATTGTTCTTTTTTTCATGTTTTCCACCTTTCCTTTTTTCATATGGATTATAATCTGATGTCAAATTTTGATAGTTCTGTTCCGCTTCCGTATTTCATATATACCCCTCCCTCCTCAATCGGCCGGTCTATAAAACCAGTCCAGCACCAGGGGTATGATTTCCTCCTGATTCGGATGGTATTCATCGTAAATAAATGTCTCCACAGCTGTTCCCGGTAGAGTCACCATATCTGTATCTGTAAAATCCTGGCTTCCCCTTAAAAAGGCCATGGCCATATCCAGATACCGGTCTTTAGCCATGTCCGTCACCATATACGGCTCAATTTCTTTCATCAAATCCGGTATAACGCCGTCATCCAGCCTTGACTTATTTCTGGCCGCATCCAGAAATCCCCTGATATATGATTTCTGACGTTCCATACGCGCCAGTGCGCTCTGAGGCTGGCCCGTATCCCTGTAACGCACATACCTCACTGCCTGTTCTCCCCGCAGAGTAATGGTCCTTCCCCGGACAAATTCCGGATTTGCCTGTTCCAGGCCCGTCTCCTGTATGGTGACAGTGACCCCTCCCACCTTATCATTTGCAACGGGCAGGGCGGACATGCTTACTGCCATGTATCCGTCTATGGTAAGGCCTCCCAGCAGATGGCCTACTGCCTCTGTCATGTACCTGCAGCTCTTCTCTCTTCCATCTCCATATGCATAAGCTAATGTAAGATGCTGAACATCCTTGCCCAGCACATTTCCGCTTAAATCTGTCAGTGTGATTTCCGTCATGGTATCCCTAGGAATCATGAGTACCTTTATCCTGTCCCTGGCCGTATCCTGGGCCACCAGGAAAATACCGTCAGCCTGTCCCCCGGAACCAGCCACCATGGTCTCCTCCAGGCTTCCCGGCCTGTCTATACCTATGCACAGAACGGCCTTCATGTATGTATTGCGCCTGTAAGCCCTTCCCTGATATTCCACTCCGTCCTCTGCATTTAATAAAGTGTTTCCAGACTGAACACTGTGCCATTGCTCCGCCTCCTCCGACGCTGCCTTTCTTTCCAGATACATCTGACTGGTTTTGTAAAAAAATACCGAGACCAGTATGGAAAACAGGGCCAGAACGGCCTGTACCAAACTCCGGCTCCTACGATTGCGGTGTTGTGCCATTTTTCATTTCCGTCCCGCTTGCCCCCTTTACGGGTATTATCTTCCCCTCCTCCTCATACCTTCCGTAGTGCCTGCCGTATTTTCCGTAATACTTGCCGCTGCGCCTGCCATAATATCTGTCGTAATAGCTGTGCTCATACCCGCTGCCCACCCGGTTCAGCACGGCTCCCAGGATGCGACACCCGCTTTTTTCCAGCTGCCCCCTCACTTTCTGTACAAGACGGTAGCTGATTGCCCCGCTTTCAATGACAATGACAGCCCCGTCGCACTGACTGGCAATGATGGCTCCGTCTATGATGTTTGCCATTGGCGGAGTATCAATGATAATGTAGTCGTAGGTTTCTTTGACACCCTCAATCATTGTCTTAAACAGGTCATCCTCCAGCAGTTCCGCCGGATTGGGTGAAAAGGGCCCCGAGAGAATCATATCCAGGTTTTCCATATCTGTTTCATAGCATATCTCTTCCAGCCTTTTCTGCCCACTAAGATACTGGGACAGACCATTGGGATTCCCCTTAATTTCATAACGTTTGACCATTACGGACTTGCGTATGTCCGCATCCACCAGCAGAACCTTTTTGCCTATATTCCCAAAAGAAGATGCCAGTGCGAAAGCAGTCTCGCTTTTTCCTTCATCCGGCATAGAGCTGGTGAACATGATGGTCTTAAGACCGCTTCCGCAAAACTGGATGTTGGTGCGCAGGGTCTTGATGGCTTCCTCATAAAAATAATCTTTTCTTCCGGTATTCTTCAGATGTAAGATTCCTTCCATCACTATACCCCCTTTCCGCTTTTCTCCGTCTTGCGCTTTTTGCGTTCCTGCTTTCTCTTGCTCCGTTTTTGGTGCTGCTCCTTGTTCATTCCATCATCATCCGGTATGGATGCCAGTACGCTGATGCCAAGGTATTTATCCACATCCTCCTCCGAGCGCACCGTGTCATTCATGATGACCTTTAGGGTTATGACCGCACAAGCCGCAATGACAAATGCCAGCCCGCCCAGCACCGCGTTTTTTCTTATGCTGGGAGATGCAGGATTCTCCGGCACCACTCCCTGTTCAATAATCTTGGGCGGTACCATCTCCATGATATCCCCTATGTAATCAGAGGAAGCATTGGCCACCTCATCCACAATGGCCTTGGCTCTCACCGGGTCCGTATCGGATACAGTCATGTTCAGTATCCTGGTATCCGCTGGATTCGATATCCGTATCCTGGCTTTTAACTGGCCGTAAGTCATATTCAGCCCCTGTTTCTCAATCACCCGTTCCAGCACCGGCCTGCTGGTAATCATCACACTGTAATCCTTTGTAAGCTGGCTTCCTATCTGTAAATCCGCCAGGGACGTCAGGGTAGTCTCTTTTGAGAGGACATATACCATGGCCGTGGATGTGTATACAGGCGTCAATATCAGGCGGCTGTAGGCTCCTGCGCCCAGACAGCCTATGACTGCTGCCAGAATGATTATCCAGGCCCTTTTCTTAAATTCAAACAACAACTCCAGGAGGTCTATCTCCATATCATCTTCTCTGTACAGCTTTTCCATCTTCCTCACATTTCCTTTATTTTGTTTCCCAGGCAAATACATTTACAAAACAGAATCCCTCAATATATATTCCTGGTTCTGTCTGAGAAGCCGCTCCGCCATCCCCCCGGCGCCCTGCCCTTTCCGTTCCTGCTGCATCATCCATCCGGCAGCCTCCCTCATCTCAGGCGGACGTATCAATACCCCATGCATGTCCGTAGCTATAAAATGGATGTTTCCCTTCCGTATCTCCTTTCTGCACCAGACAGACTGCCTGTCAAAAATTCCTCCGCCAAGACTTCCCGCATTCATCTGCAGGTATGCGCCGCACTTAACCAGCTCCTCTGTCCTCCCCCTCTCCCTGAGGCAGCCATACCGTTCCGCATGGGCAATAACCGGCAGGTAGGAAGCCTGAACCAGGCTGCGGACCGCCCTGAACAGCCGCGTATATCCGTCACCCGGCAGAAATTCCACCAGCACATACCGGCTTCCGGAAAGGGTCAGCACCTCTCCCCGTTCCAGAAATAAGGGCAGTTCCTCAAAGTACTGTACTTCCTGTCCCAATCCAATGGTCATCCTTTCCGACAGGGAATGCGCTGCCTCCCCCAGCTGTTTTGCCAGCTCCTTCAGTCTGCCTATGTCCTGCCCGGAAATATAGTGGGGCGTTGCAATGATATGGGTGATTCCCTGTTCATGGGCCAGGTTCAACATTTCCCCTGCTTCCTCCCAGTCAGAAGCCCCGTCATCCACGCCAGGCAGTATATGGGCATGGATGTCTACCCAGCCTTTGGTTTCACCCGTTTCTTTTCTCTCTGCCAACGCGGCTCCTCTCTTGCATACGAAACAGGGAGGTTTTTTCACCCCCCCCCCCCAAGATTCGTATGATGATTTACTATCAAATTCTTCACTGAATTTTTATTGTCTTTTATTATGTTTTCAACTGAAGAACTTCCCTGTTCCTTCCCCATCCCGCGCTTCATGATATGCTTCATTCAGCCGGTTCCCCAGATACCACAGAATAATCATTCTGTGGTAAATATCTGATAAAACAGTTAATATTTTGTTTTATTTAATCCGTGACCATAAAATGAAAGTTAAATATAGATACGCAAAGAAGCCGGCAACCCTTGATTTTGTTTCCGGCTTATGTGCATTGAAGAAAAAACATCAATATGTATATTGACTATCACTGTTTTTTTAGATATACTGTATAGAGTTTTTAGACCTGTGATTTATCATCAGAGACCTTTGTACCACGGAATGATTATTCTGTGGTATTTTTTTTATTACCCCGATTTTCAGCCTGTTAAGTACCCGCTCATGCTCCTTTACGCTGGCAGCCACATAAATGCGGGTGGTTTCAATGGAGGAATGGCCTAATATATCCGCCAGATGGGCCATATTCTTCTCCACCGCATAAAAGCTTCTGGCAAACAGATGGCGGAAATTATGGGGAAATACTTTATCCCGCATGACGCCTGCCTTCATGCAGAGCTTTTTCATGGCGTGGCAGATGTTGCTTCTGTCCAGTGGACGTCCGGTTCTGGTGCAGAAGATGCTGCCGCTGCGGATGCCGTTCTTTCTGGCAAAGGCCTTCAGCTCCGCCGCCAGATTCTTTGGAAAAATCACAATCCTGTACTTTCCCTTCATGCTGATTTCCGCCTTTCCCTCCATAACGGACTCCACGGTTACATATCTTAATTCGCTCACCCTGATGCCCGTACTGCAGATTGTCATCATGAGATAATACAGCTGGTAATTTCCCTGCCTCCCGGCTGTATCCATCAGCCGCTCATACTCCTTTTCCGTCAGTTCCCGTTTCTCGTCAATATAAGCCCTTCTCTGGACCTTCAGAAACTTTACACGGTACTCACCCAGCCCCATAAACCTGAGGTATGCATTTACTGCCGACAATTTACCGTTGACGGTCTGGGGACGGTACAGGCTGCTGAGATGGCTGCGGTACTGAATCAGCAGCTCCTTTCCTATTTCCTTTTTCCCTAAGAATTGCAGGAACATCTGCAGTTCATAAACATATTTGCTGATTGTAGCATCAGACTTTTCTTCTTCCTTCAGAAAACCCAAAAATTGTTCTGTCACACATGCCATATCCATTGACACCTCCGTTTTTTTCTATTATTTTTCAAAACCAGGGTTTTTATGAAATATAATGATGAAAAAATTAATTGCCCGGAAGCATCCCCTCATACGCCATGGCTGAAATAAAAGAAAAAGCCGATTCCAGATAACCAGAATCAGCTTTCCAAACAAAATACAACTATATACTATCTTCCCCCCACCCTTTACAGACATCAATCCACCCCAGATACCCGGAAGCTGTCTCCAGCTCCGGAATGGTAAGCTTCACTGCGCTGCTGGCGCTGCCGCAGGCCGGGTACACCACATCAAACCGTTTAAGGGACTCATCCAGGTATACCTCCACACCCTCCTTCACTCCGAAGGGGCACACCCCGCCCACGCTGTGCCCCACCATCTCCGTCACCTCATCCGGAGACAGCATCTTGGCCTTTGTCTTAAATTGTTCCTTATACTTATGGTTGTCTACCTTGGCATCCCCGGCAGCCACAATCAGCACCGCCTTCCGGTCCGCCAAAAACGATAATGTCTTGGCAATACGGGCCGGTTCACATCCCACTGCCTGGGCTGCCAGCTCCACGGTTGCGCTGGATACCTCAAACTCATAAATCCGGTCCTCCAGGCCAGCCTTCCTCAAATGCTCCTTTGCTATGTCAAACGCCATGATGTAATACCTCCGCTCTTATCCTGTTCTCATCTCGTATTTATCCTGTTCTTGTCTTTGCACCGCTTCACGCCATATAGGCTCAGACCATCATCCGGTATTCCTGCTTCCACCTGCGCACCATCTCCGACGCGCCGCTCATCCGTTTGATGGGATCCTTTTTAAACAATGCACGCAGGGCCCTGACTTCCTCTGCCTGGCCTGCTTCCAGCGCAGCCAGGTCAATCTCCTCGCTCCACTTCCTCTTCCGCTCGTCCGTAAACACGGACTGGTACTTGTCCTTCACATCCAGCTCCGGCGCAAATACAGTGAGAAAATAAATGCGTTTCAGCACCCCGTCATCCTTCCCCAGCTCAAAAGACTTGTCATAGCATCCCAGGGCTTTGTGGAACTGGAACATCATGGCGTAGCAGGCGCCCAGGTTGTTGTACACCTTTGCCAGGAACAAATCCTCCACCACCTTGTCCCTGGGATACTCCAGGATTTTCCCATACCTGGCAGCAGCCTTGCCATACTGGTGCTGGACGAACATGTAATCCGCCCTCTGTTTTTCATACTGGGCCGGATGCAGGGCCCGCAGGGACGCTGTTGTCTGCTTGAATTTCTGTATTTCCTTATCGCTGTAATAATCACATTCCGACAGGAACAGAGCCAGGACCTCCTCCGGCCTGGCGCCGGTCTCCACCAGCTTCTCCATGCGTCCCGCCAGATAATCCATGTCCAAATCCCTGCGGATGAAATCAATCAGCAGGTCATCCAGGAAATCATCCATCACCAGCACCGGGTGGTTGTATACCACATAGCACAGCTCCTGGGAGGAGTGGATATGGATTCCCAGCACATCGATATAATAGGGATGTTTCACAGGTTCCTGCCTGCAAAGTATCAGGCTCATAAATTCACCTCTTGTTTCACCACCGCGCCCGAGGAGGGGAACAGTTCCCCGAATCCCTTGTCACGGATGGACATTGTCATGGTGCCTTCATCGGTAAAGGCCACCTTAAGCTCAACCCGGGTGGTCCTGGGGGGGCGCTCCGGAAATCCGGTCAGAGGAATCCTGACCAGCTTTTTCTTCTTGGAGTCCAGGGGACTGACCGTAAACTCAATCTCCTTTTGTCCGTCCACAATCAAATCCATGGAGCTTTTGGATTCATACCAGTTGTCGCCGTAGGAGGCCACCACCAGCTGGTTCTCTCTCCCTCTGCGTATAACCTTTAAGGATACCTCCGCCTTAAGCCTTCCCTCACAGATGAACACATAGGGGTAAGAGGTTTCCTGATGGGTGTAATCAGCTCCCTTGTAAGCAGCGCCCCTGGCAAAGAGACAGGGCTCCACAAATACCTTTCTCCGGTTGCAGATTAGCCGCATGAAGCCGCTGGCCCAGTCCTGGCGCTCAAATCCCTTTCCCGTCAGAAACACCGTGGAAAACAGCTTCCTGTTTAACAGCTTCTCGCCGCAGGCCGTAAGTATCTTATCAGCCAGGCGGCTGCCGGAGGGAGAGTCCAGGATATCCAGGTTAAAGGCCTCCTCCTGGTTCTGGGCCTCTGCCTGGACCATGTTGCGCCTCATACCTCTCTGGACCTTCATCTCATAATAACACAGGCGTTCGCCGGACAGCTCAAACAGTCCCACCTGGTTGGTCCACAGCTCCTTTTTCTGGCTCAGTACATAGTATATGAAGCCCTCGGTGTGGCTGATAACATGGACACGGTCCCTTGGAATCTCCAGGTAATCGGCGCAGTACATCAGGGTGTCAAGCAGCCTGCCGTCCACGCTCTGAAGGGTGATGACCAGCTGCGCCACCTCCTCTGTTCCGAATTCCTTCCTGGGATACCCTAACATCCTCTCTATGAACAGCTTGAGCAGCGTACCGCCGCTGTAGCAGATGCCTCCGATGGTGGATGTGCCATCCTTGGCCGCCATTTTAAGAAGCTTATCCACGATAACGCCCTCTCCCAGCAGGGTGGCCGCATAAGCCTCCTCACCTGAGAGCCAGACCTCCTCTTCCTTCCTCCGGCAGATGACCGTAGGAATGGTCCACGACTTTTCTTTATCATAACAGCATATCTGGGTATAGTCGTCATTTAAATCCAGACCAATCACTAGACCGTCCATAGACAGCTCCTCCATTACTCCATGGGAAACAGCCTGCCAAGCGCCGCCGACTTCTTAAGATAGTCTTCCATTGCGTTTAAAAGCCTGCTGTCGTCCCTGTCTTTGATTGCTGCTCCCATCTCGTTCAGGCAGGCAAAACGGCTGTTCTCCTTTCCCTCCAGCTTATGGTCGCACTCCACCTGTCCCTCTGCCGCAAGCCTGCGGTGTCCGTCCAGATAGTCATATATCCTGTACTCCATGATTTCTCCCTCAAAGAGTACCTTTTGTTTCACAAAAATCCCCTGGTAAACACGGCGGATATCCTCGCTGTGGAATCCGGTTTCCTCCGGCAGGATTCTCACCTGAAGCTCCGGATGGGCGTCCTTCCTGCCCCGGTATTCCACCATGGCCTTATCCATGATGTCCTCCGGCACCGGAATATGCTTTGACAGCTCCCTGGTATAGGGGAATACCAGTCCTTCCTCCAAAAGCAGGGACGTCATGGTCTTAAGAAGCTCCGCATCCCCCTCATCCACCTTGTCCAGAGTGGAAAAATACCGCGTCAGGGCCAGCAGATAGATAGTGGGCATCCTGTCCTTATCAAAGGTATTGCTCACGGCCTGCTTCAGATATTCAAACACCCTCTGGTCCATATCCTTTTCTTCCAGGAAGTACTGGACGCTCTTCTGGGTAAAATACGCCTTTACCACCATTTCCTTGGTGGTCTTGCGCTTCATATAAAGTTCAAACACGGAATCCATCTGGTCGCAGCACCCGGTAAACAGCATCTGCCCCAGCAGCCGTTCCTCCAGGTCATATGTCTCCACATGCTCCCTGACGCCCTGAATCAGCACCTCGTACATCTGGGATACGGTTCCGTTAAAATGCTCGCACAGATAGTCCAGAATCACGCTGTCATAGCACCCCTGCCTGAACACCTGATGGGACAGCCCCAGAAGCAGGTCGTCCTGGTCAAACAGATTCATCAGTATGGTCTTGGTGCACAGCTTCATCAGCCGCGGCGTAGATATATACTGGCTTCCGTAATCCCGAATCATGCTATAGGCTTCCCGCATATAATTCTGGCTGATTAATGTCTCGCAAATCTGCTGCCTCTGTCTGGCAGCCATGGGCTTTTTATCAATCTGCACCAGATAGGCGCAGTTAAATACACCGTCACCATCCTTGTCCTCAGACGCTTTCCGGCAGTAATAATCCGTCACTGCCTGCATCAGCTTTCCCTCGAAAACAGGGCTTAAATGCATCTGCACCACGATTTCTTCCAGCAATGCAGCCTGCTCGTCCGTCTCCACCCCGCGGTTCACTATATCCCTGCATTCAGAGAGCTTGAGCATGGGATGGTCCGGATACACCTCATAACACTGGGCCAGCAGCTCCGGCCGGTCCATCACAGATACCTTCCAGTGTTTTACATCCAGATACCGGTTGCCGTATGCATCCTGGAACAGGAGAACACTGCGGTCGGAAAACAAAGGCACATAAGCAAACTGGTTTTCCAGGAGAAATGCCTCCTCGTCCTCCAGCTCCTCATAGCGGACAATGACATACTTCATCCTGGAATCCCCGCACCGGATGCGGCAGGATTTAAGGATGCCCGGAAGCACTCTGGCCACCCGGCTGTCTATCATATCCTTATAAATCATGTGTTCGTAAATAACGGCCATGGAACGGTTGATTCTGGACTGGAACAGCTGTTCCATGGCAAACTGCTCCATATGCCTGGTGTAATTCTGATACAGCTCCGCGGAGGGATTCATATACTCCAATATATTCCGGTAGAGCACCTGACGGCTGTGCCTGTCCAAATCCTTATCATAGGAGAAATACAGCAGCACCTCCTTAGGCAGCAGGTGGCCGTAATCCTCCGGCAGGGCGTAAAGGAAATACTCGTAGAGCCTGGTCAGGTTCACTCCCTGTTCCAGGGCCTTCTCATACCAGACAAAGGCGTCCTTTTCCTTGCAGTCTCCCTTGATGAGCAGGCTGCACACAGCCTCCAGGATTGGCAGCTCCTCGTATGTCTGGTACAGCTTCTCAAATAAGCGCTCCACCAGTTTCCTGTAATGCTTAAGCCCCAGAGCCAGCTCTGCCGCCCTCAGTGCGGTTAAACGGCTGACAATTCCTTTCTGCACCCCCATGTACAGGGCCTGTATCTCAAAATCACCCAGGCGCACAAACAAATCCGGATGGGCTTCCATCAGACGGCAGGCAGAGGCATAGAGAAAGGGGCTGCTGCAGCCCTGGTTGAACAGGGATGCCATGGACCGGTACAGCTCCAGGGGATTCTGGGCCATGGTTTCATCCAGCTTCATCAGCATCAGGAAAAGATAGGGCCGTATCTCCCCGTCCTCCCACAACAGCTTTCTGATATAGCGTACCAGGGATTCCTTCTGCTGGACAGAAGGCTTGATTTCCAGACGCAGAAACTGGTAGAAACAGTATAATTCCACCTGCTGCTCCCTGTGGGCCAGCACATGGTCCCTTGCATCGTCCAGGGCCAGGGAGGCATTGTCCTCCCTGCCGTTTAGTATAAGAAGCTCCGCCTGTATCAGCTTGGCCCTCTCATCCCCCGGAAAATCCGCCCTGAGATGCTCCGTTTCCTTCATCATCTGGTTCAGGAGAAGGGCCGGCTCATAAACTCCCGCCTCATAGTCCAGGCGCAGGGATAAATATTTATACAGACTTCCATGGTCCATAAACCGGTCTGTGCCGGATTCCCGCTCAGTGCTCCCTGCTGCGCGGCGGCCCTCAGCCTCCACAGTAATCAGGAATTCCTCCCCCAGGGATTTGACGCGGATGCATCCAAAATTCCTTCCCCTGTGAAGCCTGGACGGAACAATGCGGTATCCCACCCTGCACCGGCCCTGGACAAAATCCTGGTCCGTAATCCTGGCGGTCCCCAGTTCAATGAAAGGGGCATCCGCGGTTATGTCCGCCGACACATACCCCCAGGTTCCTGCTGCTATATCAATATAATCCTCTGCTGTTCCGGTTAAGTTCTCATATATCCTGGTTCCGGTTTCCAGCCCCAGCTTTACCGGTTCCTTCACCTGCAGGGCCACCAGGAATTCCTCCATCAGGTTCCGCCTGCCCGCCCTTCCCTTCAACCCGTCATAGATGGTACGGACCCGGGAATCCTGCATGAAGGGGGCTTCTGTAAAGTCCTGGTATTCAAACATTCTCAGCGCCTTTTCCTGGTCCTTCTTAGCCAGCAGGGCAAAGTCCCTGGGAGTCTTTAAATTTCCCAGAACCTCCCCTGAATCACCGGCCTGTACACGCAAAGAATAAGGAATCTCCCTCTCACCTCCATTGGTGACCAGGTAAAAAGATCCCTTGATTTCATCCCCGTGCTCTGAAAAGCCCACGTTGACTTCATATATAATCCGGTTGCGAAGTCCGCCAAAAGCGCTGTTCACTACCCGGACCCTTTCATGGCTGGAATACACCAGCCCTTTTATATGCAGGTTATTGCCGCTGCTCACCAATATCTCGCCACGGATGACCTCACCCGCAGGAACCGAAACCTCCACCCTCTCCGGCGTCAGCACCAGCTCCGGCGAACCATTGTCAATGATTCCCCTGGCCAGACGGTTAATACGTTCCCTCATAGTACCACCTGTATCTTTATCCTTCTGTGTAAAGTGTCCACACTTACGTAACATGATATCACATTTTGGGTGGTTTTAAAAGTTTTAATTGCATCTTTTGTGCAAACCACGGGTTCCATGTTTTTCCATCCATACTCTGTGCTCCCCTCCCCCGGTCCCGGCCTCCCCTAATTTCAAAAGGAACTTGATAAACACTGACAAAATTGTTATGATATATAAAAATGCATTTTTGTGTTTCTATATATATAAGGAAAAGGACGGAATGGATTATGACAACCAATGAAAAAGCACTGCTGCTCCATGAGGAATGGAAGGGAAAACTTGAAACCACATCAAAGGCAAAGGTGGCATCCAGGGAGGACCTGGCTCTTGCCTATACCCCGGGGGTTGCCGAACCCTGCAGGGTGATTGCAAAAGACCCGGAGGCAGCTTACCGGTACACCATCAAATCCAACACCATTGCCGTTGTCTCCGACGGAAGCGCCGTACTGGGCCTGGGCAATATAGGTCCCCTGGCAGCCATGCCGGTCATGGAGGGCAAGGCTGTGCTCTTTAAGGAATTCGGCGGCGTCAACGCATTCCCCATCTGCCTGGACACCCAGGACACCCAGGAAATCATTGAGACCGTTGTGCGCATTGCCCCTGCCTTTGGCGGCATCAACCTGGAGGACATCTCCGCCCCCAGATGTTTTGAGATAGAGGAAGCATTAAAAGAGAGGCTGAACATCCCTGTATTCCATGACGACCAGCACGGCACTGCCATCGTGGTCCTGGCCGGTGTCATCAACTCCCTGAAGCTGACCGGCAAAAAGAAGGAGGACTGCTTCGTGGTAGTAAACGGAGCCGGTTCAGCCGGCGTTGCCATCACAAAGCTGCTGCTGACCTATGGATTTGCCCATGTCACCATGTGCGATAAGAGCGGCATCCTGACCAAGGGAGCAGACGGCCTTAACTGGATGCAGGAAAAAATGATGGATGTAACCAACCTGGAACATAAAACAGGTACCCTGGCAGACGCCATGAGGGGCGCTGACATCTTTGTGGGCGTGTCCGCTCCCGGAATCGTGACCCAGGACATGGTTGCCTCCATGAATAAGGACGCCATTCTCTTTGCCATGGCAAACCCTGTTCCGGAAATCATGCCTGACCTGGCAAAGGCTGCCGGGGCGCGGGTGGTTGGAACCGGCCGTTCCGACTTCCCCAACCAGGTAAACAACGTAGTGGTATTCCCCGGAATCTTTAAGGGCGCTCTGGAAGGCCGTGCTGCCGCCATCACCGAGGAGATGAAGCTGGCTGCCGCCGAGGCCATAGCCGGACTGGTGGATGAAGCGGATTTAAGCGACGAGAACATACTTCCCGAAGCCTTTGACCCCCGCGTGGCAGACGTGGTCAGCAGCGCGGTAAAGGACCACATTAGAAAATAATAAGAAAACCCTGATGGAGTGTGTATGATATGCTGACTGAACCTATGACCTTGTACAAACTGATGAATCTCTATATGCTGAAGCAGGTGAACTTTCCCCTGACCAACGCCCAGCTCACCAACTTTTTCACAGAGCATGAATACACCACCTACTTTACCCTCCAGCAGGCCTTAAACGAGCTGGAAGACGCCGGCCTGGTGCACAAGGAGGCCAGCCACAACAGCACCCGGTATGACATCACCAGGGAGGGCGAGGAAACCCTTAACTTCTTCGGCAAGAACATATCCTCCGCCATCATTGAGGACATGGACCATTACCTTAAGGAAAACAAGTTCCGTCTCCGGGAGGAGGTGGGCACCACGGCCGACTTCTACAAGGGGACCAACCAGGACTACATTGTCCACTGTGAGGTCCGTGAGAACAAAACAACCCTGATTCGGCTGGATTTGTCTGTTCCCGACAGGGAGCAGGCAGAATCCATGTGCAATACATGGAAAACAAAAAGCCAGGAAATCTATGCCCACGTCATGCGGTCACTTTTATCCTGACTTTTATCCATGCCTTTCCTATCAGTCCATTTCCTGTACCGGTTAAAACGAAAGTTGTTCCAATAACAGTTCCAAAATCTGCCGGGCGTTTGAGTCCGGCTTTTTTTCGCATATGTCGTAGATGGTTGCGGCCAGCTTGAAATTCTCTCCCAGATTCCGGATGACCCATTCCCTGGATTCACCTGCTTTTCTCAGACGCAATATTTTCGCTATCAGGAACAGATACTCCTTCTCCTGCTCCGGACCGGTCACCATACGGGCTTCCGCCTTGGGTGCCTCGGGTTTGGCCGCCGGATGTCCGCCGTACCTGGCTGCCTTTGGCGCTCCCCCGGCCCCTTCCGCCTGTTCTGCTCCCCCGGAAGTTCCGCTCTGGCCGGCTGTCTTTCCCGCCTTCTGTTTATAGCGCTTCTGCTGTTTTTCATACTTGCTGGCCCTGGTCTTCTCTCTCTGGCCGGTGGCTGCTCCGGGCGTGCCGTATCCATGCTCCAGCCAGATAGTCTCCACCTCATATTTCCCGTCCTCAATGGTCATCACTGCCATGGAAAGGGGCAGGGTAAAACGCTTATAACCGCAGCTTCCCGGATTCAGCCAAAGCCTTCCGCTGATTTCCTGCTGATAGTACATATGGGAATGGCCGAATATAACTACCTGTATATCTTTAAGCATGCTGGGAATATCCACACGTTCGTGGGCCATGATGAATTTTACCCCGCCGATTTCAAACCGGTTTACCTGGCCAAGGCCCCCTGACCATCCTCTGTCATTATTCCCCCTTACCGCATACAAGGGCTGGTCCACATTCAGCTTGTGATACAGCATCTGATTGTCAAAATCCCCTGCATGGACAATCACATCGCAGGTTTCAAGAATCCTCTCCACCTCCGGCCGGAGCACTCCATGGGTGTCCGCCATGACCGCCACCCGTATTGGTCCCGTTTCCATTACATAATACCTCCAGATACAGCCGGGCGCCTCTGGATTTCCATTCCGCCCTCTGTCTTATTTTTCATTCATACCTTTATATATTATACGCTAAATGCCGGATATGTCGAGTTGAATCTGAGGCTTTTGCCCGGTGTTGTGCCAATAAAAGGCATTTTTCTGCATATTTCTTTACACGCTCCCCATTCTGTGATATATTTAATGTTAAGATAGTGTTAATATTATACCAAGTCGCTTAATGCTACTATGTAGCAGTGGGAGAACCGATTTTTTGGGGTGTATTCATCCGCCCGGCCTGTTACGGCCCCGGATGATAGGGAACCTTTCTTTCCCGAACCCGGCAGCTAATCTCATAGGCGGAAGAGGGACAGGGACATTCTGGTAAATCATTTTGCTGTATTGTCGTATACTTTTCCGTCTGCATCCATGCAGACGGTTTCTTTTGTTAAGTCCGTTCTTTTCCTTTACCTAAAACTGAATACATCCAAGGATATTCCCCATCACCGCACCCTCCCAAGGCGGCGCCCCAACGAAAGGAGACCTGATATATGCATGAACTCACTAACCTGGATCTGGCCATCATTGTCCTCTATATGATAGGAATGCTTTTTGTGGGCGTATGGTTCGTCAAACGAATCAAGAATACAGGCGATTACTACGTTGCAGGCAGAACCCTTGGCCCCTTTGTGCTGACTGCCACTGTATGCGCCTCCATCATCGGCGGCAGCGCCATGATGGGACGGGCAGGCATTGCCTACACCACTGGCTTTAAGGCGGTCATGACCGCCATCCCCTATCTCATCGGCATGTTCATCTTCTCAGCCATCGCCGGACGTATCCAGGAGGTTGGCTTCACCAGAAACATCAATTCCATACCGGAGCTTTTTCACTACCGGTTCAACCGGACCGCCCGCTGCATCCTGGCCTTCATGATTGTATTCACCATGATGGGCACGGTAGCTGCCCAGGTAACCGCCACCGCCACCATCATCAAAATGCTGGGAAATGAATTCGGCATCAGCTATGAAGCCGGCGCCCTTGCAGCCACTCTTATCTTCATCATCTACACCGCTGCATCCGGCCTTTTCGGAGTGGTGTACACGGATGTGCTTCAGTTCTTCATGCTGATTATCTTTGTCTACATCCTGATTCCCTTTTCCAGCCTGCGGTACCTGGGAGGCTTTTCCTCCTTCTGGCAGAACCTGGACAAATCCTACCTGGTCCCTCATATCAACGGCAGCATTCTGGGCGATATTGTCACCTATCTGGTGTTCACCCTGGCAGGGGCCGAGATGTGGCAGAGGGCCTTTGCAGCCAAGAGTAAGAAGGCGGCCACCCAGGGTATGTTCTGGGGCACTTCCATTTACATGATAACCATTGCCCTGGTATTTTTCATGGGACTGGCAGGAAGGCAGATTCTGCCGGATGTGGTGGCCTCCTACGGAAGCTCTGATGCCGTTGTACCGGCCCTGGCTGTAAGCATTCTGCCTCCCGGCCTTACGGGACTGGCCCTGGCAGGCATCCTGTCGGTCATGATGTCCACTGCGGACAGCTATCTGCTGGTATCTGTCCAGACCTTTGTACACGACCTGGGAAAAAATTTCATGCCGGAAATGACGGAGAAACATGAAATTCTCATGTCCCGCGTCATGTCCGTGATCCTGGCCATGGGCGCCCTGATTATTGCCCTTTACATCAAGAACGCCTACAATGTGCTCATGTTTGCCTGGTCCTTCTATGCTGCCGCAGCAGGTCTTCCCTCCCTGGCGGCCCTGTACTGGAAAAAAGCCACCAGTCAGGGCATCATATCTGCCATGACGGGCGGCTTCGCGGTATGTGTGGGCTGGAAACTGGCCGGCAATCCCTGGGGACTGGGGGAAACCGTTCCCGGCGCCGTTGTCTGCGGCATCCTGCTGGTGGCAGTGAGCCTGGCCACCTGCAAAAAGCATCCGTGCAGAATGGCGTAAAGGACCCAGCGGCTCTCTGCTGCTATTTAATGATACTGTAAAAATACAGCACGCATACTCCCAGCAGCACATACATGATTTTAGGCATTTCCTTAATCTTGCCGGAGGCCAGCTTCAGGACCACATAAACCGGCAGGGCCACGCAGATTCCATTGGCAATATTATTTGCAAATATGGTAAATGCAACACAGATAAATGCCGGGAAGGATTCCGTAAAATCATCATAGTTGATGTTGCGCATGGAATTGAGCATGCCCACTCCGATGATAATAAGGGCCGGAGCCGTTGCAGCCGACGGAATCATCAGCGCAAACGGCGTCAGCAGAAGGGTAAAGGCAAAACAGACACTTGTGGAAATGGGTGTCAGTCCGGTCTTCCCTCCTGCCTCCACGCCGGAGGAGGATTCCAGATAGGTAGTCATACACGGCATACAGAACAGGCTGCCCAGAGCGGTTGCAATGGCATCCACCTTAAACACCTTGTCTATGCCCGGAAGGTTGCCGTCCTTGTCCAGGAACCCGGCCTTTGCGCCCACGCCCAGGGCTGTGCCGAAGGTAGAGAAGAAATCCGGCACAAACATGGCAATCAAAAACGGCAGATAGGCAAACTGCAGTGCTCCCAGGAAATCAATCTTCATGAACTGGCCAAAGGGAGAGCTGGGCGCCATGAAAAATGCCTCGGGCATCTTAGTCAGGCCCATGGGGATACCGGCCAGAGTGGTAATCAGAATGGAAAAAATCATGTATCCCGGCACCCTCATCTGCTTGGTGATAAGAATCAGCAGGAATCCAATGAGCGCCAGAAGCACGGAAGCAGAACTTAAGTCTCCGAATGCCAGGTTATTCTTGCCTTCCAGGGCAACAATCAGTCCTGCGTTCTTACATCCCAGCAAAGCGATGAACAGGCCCACGCCTGCGCTGACCGCATGTTTCAGGCTGGCGGGAATGGCATTTACGACAGCATCTCTGAGACCGATATAGGAAATCACAATAAAAATAACACCGCTCCAGAAAATAACGCCCGCTGTAATTTCAGGCGAAATCCCGCTGTTGGCAATCATTCCCGACACGATTGCCACACTGCCCAGCCCGGGGGCCAGGGCAAACGGGCGGTTTGTCACCAGGGCCATGGCCACTGTGGTGACAATAATCAGTAAAATCATGGATGTGAGCATGACCCCTCTGTCAAGCCCTGCATTGGCCATGATATTGGGGACTGTTCCCAGCACATATGCCATGGTAACAAATGTGGTGATACCGGCCAGAATCTCCGTACGCACCGTGGTCCCATGCTCTGTCAGACGGAATTGCCTGTCAATCCAGGTGCCGGAAGCTCCCCTCTTGGCTGTACCTTCAGTTTCCTTTGACATGATTAATCCTCCTTTTGATTTACTCTTCCATTTTCAACGGCACGATTTTACAGGCTTTTACATCAATCAGCCCCTTATCGGTCAGCTTTAAGGCAGGGCTGGCTGGAAGGGTCAGGGTGCAGAAGGACATGATGGGGTTATAATGTCTGTAACCCTGGTCTGCCATTGCCCTGCGTACCCCGGCCAGCTTTTCCCCCACCTCCCTTGCCGGCCGGTCCGATAAAATACCGCCCACATTAAGAGGCAGCTCTGCCTGTATCGTTCCTGCATCCGCCACGGCCATGCCGCCCTGCATCTCTATGACGCGGTTAAGGGCGAGCTTCATATCTGCAGGATTCGCGCCGGCCACCAGGACGTTGTGGCAGTCATGTGCATAGCTGGTAGCAACAGCTCCCCGTTTGTGGCAGTCGCCGGTCAGCAGTCCGTATCCAACTGCCCGGCCCTTGCCATACCGCTCGAATACCGCGGCCAGCAGGCAGCCTGAATCTTCCCACTGGAGGATGCCGTCCTTCACCGGCATATCCAGGATTTTTTCCGTTGTCCTGGTGGAGCCATCCTGAATCTCCATGACCCGGACCCGGACTGTGCCGGAATCCGGCTCCATGGGAACCGCAAACCGGCTCTGTTCCTGGTAATCCAGCCGGATACTGTGGTAATAGGGCTCTGGAAAACGCATGTTCCGGGTCTGTTCCGCAGTTACCTGTCCCCTGCTCCAGATACAGTTTCCGTTCTTATAGGTAGATGCAACAGAAAACCCATCCAAATCACTGAGCAGCAGGAAATCAGCTGTTTTTCCCGGAGCAATTGCCCCCCGGTCCAAAAGGTTCATCCGTCTGGCCGGGGTAAAGGAGGCGTTATAGATTGCCTGTTCCGCCGTCATTCCCAGCTCCACAGCCCTGCGCACCAGGGCATCCAGATGGCCCTGGGTACAAAAGGTGTCCGCCATGACATCGTCTGTGACAAAGCAGAAATGTTCCTCCAGACCATGTTCCCTGATGTAGTCCAGAACCTCTCTCCGCAGCATCTTTTCCTGGATTTCCATAAACATGCCATTGGCAAACCTCTGTTCCAGTTCTTCCATGCTGTGCTCCGTATGGTCCCCATTGATGCCAAGATACAGGAACTTTGCCAAATCCAGGTCCAGCAGCGCCGGACAATGCCCTTCAATGGGAAAGATGCGGTCCTGTTGGCGGAGCTTTTTAAGGAACCGGGTAATTTCCAGCTGGTTTTCCCGGATAACGGTCCTGTAGTTCATGACCTCCCCCACACAGGCCACCCAGGGATTTTCCTTCAGGCCTTCCATCTCCTCACAGGTTATGATGCCTCCGGTAGTCTCTAACTCAGGGGAGGTGGAGGGCACGCAGCTGGGAATCCCGTAGAAAATATCAACCGGGCTGTTTTCCCCTGCCCGAATCATATCCAGAACCCCCTGCATCCCGTTCACATTGGCCATCTCATGGGGCTCCGACACAATGGTTGTAACCCCGCATTCCGCCAGCCGCCTGCAAAACGCTCCCGGCGTCAGCATGGAACTCTCAATATGCATATGTATGTCAATCAATCCGGGCACCATGTACATACCCTCTGCATCCACTGTCCTGTCAGCCTTAACTGCGCCTGACCTGCGGGAATCAATGTATAAGAATTTCCCTCCCAATACAGATACATCTGCCGATACAAACTTTTTAAAGTAGCTGTTATAGACCTTTGCCCCTCTTACAAGAAAATCCGCTCTCTCTGTTTCCATGGCGCCTCCATTCAGCAATATTGATGAAACCCTTGATTGTATATGATTTTTATTATACAATGTGCATAGGTAGGTGTCAAAGTCATAATAATCATCCAAGTTATGAATTTTTTTCATTGGAGGTGTACAGATGATATCAAAAGAAATACGGTATATGCTGGCCATACGCAGACATGGAAGCATCACAAAGGCGGCAGACTCCCTGTTCATTACACAGTCTGCCCTGAGCAAGGCCGTAAAGAATATAGAACGCCAGATAGGCTCCCCTCTGTTCAGCCGCATTGGCAATGACCTGGTCCCCACCCATATCGGCAACCGTTATATGGATTATGCGGAAAAAATCTTCCAGATAGGTTCTGACTGGAACTCAGAATGCGAGGATTTATTGGGGGAGGAAAAGGGACAGCTGACCATTGCAGTGGCACTGATGCGCGGCTCCTGCCTGCTGCCGGATATACTGTCCCGTTTTTATTCCCGGTACCCGGATGTACAGATTCATCTTCTGGAGGAATCCCACTCCGTTGAAAAGCAGCTGGCCCTTTCCCCCAATGTGGACTTTGCCATCTATAATTCCACGGCCACGGACCCCGCCCAGACAGCGGAGTACCTGGGACAGGAAGAAATCGTTCTGGTGGCCTCCCCCCATCATCCTCTGGCAGAAAAGGCAGTGGTCAGGGACGGGTATTGCTATCCCTGGATGGATATCCGGCATACGGAACAGGAAGCCTATATCCTGCATCCACAGGACCAGACCACAGGCCGGATATCCGCCGGGCTGTTTAAAAAGGCCGGCATAAACCCGCCGGTCCTTTTGTTTACCCGCAACAGCGATATCGCCATACGTCTGGCAGCCTCCGGCACAGCCCTCTGCCTGGCCCCTGAATCCTATGTCAGGAAAATACATTTTGACAATCCCCCTCTGTGCTTTTCCGTGGGAGAGCCCGCCACTGTGACCACGCTGTATGCGGTATATCAGAAGGGCCGGTATATTCCGTCCTACGGAAGGTATTTTATCGAGCTGGTGAAGGAGCAGTACCGCTAAGATATGTCACGCTCAGGGCATGTCATGCTCAGAACATTCCATCCCCTGACCTTCATCGTAGTACCCCAGCAGTCTCTCCGCTGCCTGACGAAGACTGTCCTCCTCTCCCACATTTCCGGGAAAGACAATATACGGAATACCGGGGTAACGGCTTTCATTTCCTGTTTTCCACACAGGTATTCCCGGCAGAATCTGCCCCATGACAACCGAGCGCACCTGCCCCAGGGCCTTTGTTGCAACGTCGCTGGAGGTAATACCGCCTTTAGCCAGCACAAACAGAGGAACCGTGTCCAGCCGTCCGGCAATGGAGGTAATGCCTTCTGATATTCTTACAGAACACAAAAGCGTTTCCTCCCCTGACCGGCTACCACCTGTAAATTTTTTTCGTTTCGTATAAACCGCGGCCGTTTTACCTTGTGATATGAGACGGCTGCATAGCTTCGAGACACGTTCCACTTCCTTATTAAAATCATCCCTGTCCATTACCAAATCCGAATTAAACTCAATGCATTCCACACCCCTGCATGTTTCCAGCTCTTTTAGCTGCTTTGTGGTCTTGTCCGTGTAAGAACCGATTATAATGATTCCCCCGTTCTGTGAATCCGTATGTATCATTTCACTTCTGGTAAGCAACGGACGTTCCTGTATCCCCGCCGCCACTTTCACAAAAGAAGCAGCTGTGCGGAACAGAAATCGCTTTCCCTCTGCCATGGCGCGGTAAAGTGAGATGCAGAACACCTTTAAATCATAGTAGTCTGTTGCATTGACAATTACTTTATTGAAATCCGTTACCGCCTTCAGTTTTTCAGCAATAAGGCTGATTTTCAGCCCCCTTAGCTCCCCCAGGGAGATAGAAACCACATCCTCTTCCTTGTATTCCCCCTTTGTCTTTTCCTCTATATACAGGCGCAAATCCGAGTTTTTAAATCCAAAAGCAGAATCCTTTGCAAATTCCGTATCGGAAGCCCTGACCCACTGGTCCCCATATGCCACATAATGGATATTATCCCTGGTATACCTTCCTCCCTCCTCAAAAAAAGGACATATAACCTCACCATCCATCACTGTTTTCGACCTTTTCTCAATTGTCTCCTTAAGAACCTTTGTCTCCAAAGGATAATGCCCTCTCAAGGTGGAATCGCTTCTGCTAATTAATATATAATCCCGCCCGGTCCTCTCTCCTGCGCTGCAGATGCCTTTTGCAATGCAGGTATGGAGTGCTGCGGTCTCCTGTTCTGTAAGCCCTCTTGAATTAGTCAGCACAAAAAAGATATTTGATTCATCCCTAAATCCCGCCTCTATGCTCTCCTGGTCCCATTTCGTATAAACCGGTACATCGTGGACTGTCTGGGTACCTGTTGGGTCGTCATCTAAAACCACGATTTTTCTGCGGTTCTTTCCTGTCTCCTCACCCAGCAGGCAGTCTATCCTCTTTTTATCCTCTTGCGTATATGCATTTACATCCATAACCGCTTCAATCCCTTCTTAATTTATCTGTTGGCTGCAGTGCTGCGCCTTGTCATCTATATCCTTGTCATTCAACCTCTTATCATCCGCATTCTTTCCTTCCCATTCTTCCCAGCGCCTCCAAAAAACACCTTATGTCCTCCTGCGTATTCTCATGGGATAAGCTGATTCTTACGGCGCTCCTTATGATGTCCTCACTGTATCCCATGGCCTCAATCACATGGCTTCTGGCTCCTTTGGAACAGGCCGAGCCCGCAGAAATATAAATACCGCTGCTGCTCATGAAACTGACTATTTCATCGGAAGAATGTCCGGAATAGGAAACATTCAGAATATAAGGACTTCCGCCCAGAGGACTGTTAATATGGATTCCTTCCATCCGGCCCAGCTCCCGGACCAGCATATCCCTCAGTCCCAAGACATGGGCATAATTTTCGCGGATATGCACCAGCGCCAAGTCACACGCCGCTCCAAATCCCGCAATCAGCGCCGTGTTCTCCGTCCCCGGCTTCAGCCCTGATTCCTGTTTTCCACCAAATATCCTGGGTTCAATCCTGCTCCTGTCCTTCACAAAGAGACAGCCCACTCCTTTGGGGCCATACAGTTTATGGGCCGATGCACTGAGCATATCCACATCCATCTCAAACAGCTTAAAGGGCACTTTGCCAAATCCCTGTACGCAGTCACAGTGAATCAGGGTATGCGGATTCTTTTTCCTTATCCCCTGAACGGTCTCCCTGACCGGCAGGATTTCCCCTGTTTCGTTGTTGACATACATCAATGAAACCAACGATGTATCCCCGTCAACCGCATCCACAATATCACCGGCAGCCATCCGATGGGTGTCCTTTCGCGGCGGCACTCTGGTCACGGTGTATCCCTCTTTTTCCAGCCGGGCAAAGGGAGCTGAAACCGAGGAATGTTCAAGCTGCGTGGTTACCAGTCTCCCTCCCGCCGCCAGGTTGCCCACTGCCCCGCCAAGAATGGCAAGATTATTGCTTTCCGTTCCCCCGGATGTAAAATAGATGCTGGATGTGTCTGCTGATATCATCTTGGCCGCCTGATGCCTGGCTGTCCCCAGGCACTGGTAAGCCCTTGCCCCCATTCCATGGAGGGATGAGGGATTGCCATATTCCACTGTCAGCATCTCATATATTTTATCAGCCACCCTGGTGTCAGTCCTGGTGGTGGCGCTGTTATCCAGATAAACCTTTCTCATGCATTTCCTCCTGACCTGCAAAAGCAGAAAGCGGCTATTGCAATCAAGATAGCCGCTTTAACCAAATTCATATCTATGCCTTCAGTACTTCCATTCCATAAGCTTCTGCCAGCTGTTCCAATGCACCGGTATAATCTCCATACACCCATGCAAAATGATGTCCCACATATTTCTGGTTCTTCATGAACTGTTCCGCGTCATCCACTTTAAACCGCATGGCCAGCTTACATTCCGGTGTCAGATAATCGTCGCAGCCATTAATCACACCCTTTACCACCATCATTTTCTTCATATCCGGACTGAGATTGACCATTGTAATTGTCTCTCCCTGGTCCAAAGAGAAATCATACCGCATGGTGGCTCCCCAGTTATCCATGGTAAATGATACATACTCAATTGGAAGGTCTTCTTCCTCATATCCTTTCATCTTACGACATGGAACATCGTGCAGGATTCTCAGCTGATTCTCTTTTCTCTCCATTACCATGGTATTTCCCATAAAAGGAGCCTTATTGGCCAGCGCCATCAGCATGGACATGGTAATGACAGAACAGACATCTCCTGCGCATGCGGAGGAAATTCCCTCATCCTTAAGGAGTGAATGGGTCAGGCAGAAGGTCAGCTTCCTGCGCTGTAATTCCTGGGTGGCGCAGATTTCAAAACATGGAATGGTAAATGCATTGCATTCCAGCCGGTCCATCATCTTCTTGACAGCGAGATAAAATTCAACATCATTCTTTATATTTTCAGCCGGCATATGGACGCCCTTTGCATCCCGCACCAGTCCATCCACAATCTCCGCGGCCTTCCCCCGTTCATCTTCGTCCATGGCGTCAATTGTCTGAAATACCTGGAACGCGTAAGGATGCACAAAACCCACGCCAAACCGGTCCGTCACATCCTCCAGAGAAAGGAAGGAACTCAGACAGCCAAAGGAATGAACTCCGCTTTGAAGAGGAAACAGCACTCTGGTATTCTTAAGTATCTTCTTTACCCGGATAATGTCTACCGTCATCCTAAGGTCGTCCATATCAATGCAGGGATATACCTCTTTCCTTCCCATAGCCAGCAGGGGCGCGCTCATCTCTACGTGGTCGCATTTTGAGATAGCTCCTTCATTAGGGAATAATGTGATGGGCTTATCCGTACGCTTTGCAAGCTGGAATACGAAATACTGGGAAAGCCTTAAACCGTAAATCAGATAATAGTCCGTTTCATTGTCCTGCTCCAGGGCCTTTTCAAACAGCTCTTCCTTAAGGATAAAATCCTCATGCCACTCCATCATGATTGGTTCCAGAAAATTCACTTTTCCGGGGTCCAGCTTGCCCAGCACCTCTTCCTTAAAATATTCAAAATGGGACTTGGCATTTTCAACATCGTATTCATATGTAAGGCTGTACCCTTGTCCATACCGGCAGGGACCTTTGTATGCATTAATATGGTTCAGGGTAAACAGAATTGGTTTTATATTGACTTTCATCTCTAAAGGACTTTTTACACTCATTTTATTCTCCTTCTTTATACTGACAGATTCAGCATTTGGGGTAAAAACAGCGATATTTGGGGTACAAAGGTAATCACCATCAGTACAGCCACCATTACCGCTATCCATGGCCAGATTGACCTGGCCAGAACATCGTATTTTACACCTGATATTTCACTGGCCATAAACAGGTTGGCCCCAAGAGGCGGGGTGATGAACCCAATGGACAGATTCAATACCATGATGATTCCAAAGTGCACAGGACTTACGCCAAGGGCCGTCACAATTGGCAGCAGGATAGGTACAAGGATGATGATGGATGCGTTTGTCTCCATGAATGTACCCACTATCAAAAGCAGCATATTAATCAACAGCAGCAGCACAATCTTATTTGTGGAAATTCCCAGGATTGCATTGGCTATCATGGTAGGCATTTGGGATATGGATAAAATCCTTCCGAATCCGGATGACATGCCAATGATGAATACAACCGGCGCGCACAGGGTAATTGCCCGGAATCCCAGATAAGGCAGTTCCTTTAAAGCAACCTCTTTATATACAAAAACACTCAGAATGATACCCAGTATACATGCCACCGCAGCTGCTTCTGTGGGCGTACAGACACCGCCGTAAATGCCGCCTAAAACAATGACTGGTATTGATATGGAAGGAATGGCGTCCACAAATATCCTGACGGCTGATTTCATGTCATACTTAACCGGATTTTTAATGGTATATCCTTTTTTCCTGGAGGAAACCACCGCATAGATGCAGAGAGCGCCGCCCACCATAAAGCCGACGGGAAATCCGGCTGTAAACAGGGCTGTTACCGAAGCATTGGCAGCCACCGCATAGACTACCATACAGACGCTGGGCGGTATGATGACACCGATTGTACCTGCCGTTGCCACAAGGGATGCCCCATAATCCCGGTCATACCCCTCCTCCACCATCATGGGAATCATGATAAGGCCAATGGCTGCCACGGTAGCTGACCCGGTGCCGGATATGGCCGCAAAGAACATACAGGCCACAATGGAAACAATGCCAAGTCCTCCTGTCATATTCCCAAAGAATATCTTTGCACAGTTAAGAAGTCTCTTGGATATGCCGCCTTTGCCCATGATGTCACCGGCAAAGGTGAAGAGGGGAACCGCTACCAGCGTAAAGGAGTTAAGGCCCATTGTAATGGATTTCGTAAAGCTCTCTATGGAAATCACGTCAAACTTTCCAATCAGGAACAGGGATGCCAGTCCCTGTGATATTGCGATGGGACATGAACACATAATCAATACTACAAACGGCACAAATAAATATGCGATTATGCTCATCTTTTCCCCCCTTTCCTCTGTTTAAAAGCAATCTCTTCTGTTTCCGCTTCCGCATTATGGGATTTTTTCAGCTCAGCCCTGGTTCCTTCAGGAATAAACGCAATATCGTCGGCTCCGCTGTAATACCCGCTGCTGTTCATGAACCGTTCAAAAGAGCCTCCCATCCTGCGGAGCTTCCATATAAGAGCCTGAAGCGTTCTGAGAACCATCAAGGCATATCCCACCAGCGGCGCAGTAAAAAGCCAGTTCATGCTGATATTGACCGATGTGGCCCTGTCCTTAAAATCATTTGTCAGAATCACGTTTCCAATGGCTGCCCGAAGCAGCACCACCAGAAGTACCAGCGTAAGAACATCCATAACCACCATGATTGCCTTACGGTATGTTTCAGGAAGAAGACTTCTGAACACGCCGACCCCCACATGTCTGTTGTTTCTGGAAATATTGGGAGCCGCCAGGAACATACACCATACGAAGATGAAACGCGCGATTTCTTCCCCCCAGGCAAAACCAGTTCCAAAGCAAAAGCGCAGAATTACCTGGGCGGTTATCAGTATCACCATTAAGTAGAAGGTGACTGACATGCATATAGGTTCAAAATTAATATCCAACCACTTGAGTATTTTCATATAATCCCACCTTTTACTGATTCCTGGTTTCCTCAACACACTTCTGAACCAAATCATAATTATCCTGTCCTGCTATCTCCGCCAGCTTACCACCGATGGCCTGCTCGATTTTTTCTCTCAGCTGCTCCTTTACCTCTACGGAAAGCTCGTCAACCTGAACGCCGTATTCCTTTATCTTATCCAGCGTAGCTGCTTCTTCCTTTAAGATATTTCCTCTGTGAAACTGAGCCGCCTCGTTTACGGCTTCCATAATAATGGTCTTATCGCTGTCAGACAGTCCCTCCATAAATTTAGAATTGGCAACCAGCACATCTGTTGACAGCTGGTGCTCCGTCAGGGTCAGATAAGGCTGCACCTCAAACAGTTTGGCGTCATAAACACCGGCAATGGCACATTCCTGTCCGTCAATCAGATTCTGCTGCAGGGATGTGAACAGCTCATTCCAGCTTACGGAACTCAGATTCACGCCCACTGCCTCCCAGGCAGCAATCTGCATCTCGCTGTAACCTCTGATTTTAATGCCCTTAAAATCCTCAACCGTCTTAATGGAGCGTTTGCTGTTGGTAAACTGACGGAATCCGGCCGGAAAATATGCCAGGCCTTCCATTCCCATCACATCGTACGCCTTTAACATGGCAGTTCCCGCTTCGCTGTCCAAAAAACGCATTGCATGGTCCCAGTCATCAAACATGAACATGCCCTCCAGCGCCACATGGGCCGTAATGGTTCCGCTGGTCTTTACAGGGTTGCTCACATACATCTGAATATCACCCTGACGTGTCTGGGCCAGCATCTCCGTCTCATCCCCCAGCTGGCTGGAATAGAAAATCTGAACATCAATCCGTCCCTCTGATTTTTCCGCTGCTGTCTTCTTAAACAGTTCCAGAGCCACGGCTGTGGGATTATTCTCCGATACAGTGGTTCCTATTTTAACGGTAATTTTGTCCCCCGCCTGTTCCTGTACCGCTTTTGACGGGGCGGCAGTCTCCGTACTGCCGCCGCCTTTACAAGCTGTCAGCGCCCCCATAATACACACCAATAATGCTGCCATTACTCTCTTCTTCATATCCCCTTCTCCTTTCCACATACTCCTGCTTTTTATTTATGACATATCATATCCGTCCATAAACTGGTCTTTGGAATAACGCCTGCCGGATACTGTTCCTTAACGGATTCTACCAGTTCGGAAAGCCTTTCGGAAATAATGTTGCAGTACTTTTCACCCTTTTCATACGTTGCCTTGGAGGGGTCTCCGATGACGCCGTACTTCAAATCTCCCCATTCCGGCGTGCTCACAGTACCCTCGTCAAATCTCATGGGCTTGCTTGACATGTACTCAGTCGGCGCTGATACGAATTTCCTGTCAATCAGCGGAGTACCACCTACCTGATGAAGCTGTTCCCCATTTTCATCCACGCACTTAGACATATCTATGTATTCACCAAAGGTATACATGCCGATGGATGTCTCTGCCTCATCCGCATGCCAGAAAGGCGTATCGAAAATCTGGTCATGGATATCTCTTACCATATTCTGGAACTGAACGGAAAGTACGAAGTAACCTTCTCTTCCCAGCTCCTGCACTGCATAGTTGGTGACAAAAGCCTGTCCATGCCCATAGAAAAAAATAATCTTATTGAATCCGGCCACCTTTGCGCCTCTTACAATATCCTTTAATAATTCATTCAGTGTATTGTTCTGAAGCGGGATTGTTCCGGGAAATCCCCAGTGATGATGAGGATGTCCCCCATACCACAGCGGCGGAAGCAAAAGCGCGTCCGTGCGTTCCGCCACCTTCTCCAGCATTGGGAAAAGCTGAAGCGTGTCATGACCGGTTGGGCAGTGGTGTCCGTGCATTTCGATGGAACCAATTGGCAGAATCGCAATATCACATTTCTTGGAATGCTCCATAATCTCATCGTAGCTCTTATGCTGCCACCAATATGATTCCTTTTTTCCTACATAGTTTTCTCTCTTTTCACTCATTGAAATAACCTCCGTTATGATTTTTATTTTCAGACTACGTATTCTGTATGCATATTTACTATATCATGGCCTACTTTTCGCGTCAATCAGCTTTTTTCACGATAAAATCAAATCATTTTTGTGCATATTCAACATTTTTGTTTATATTTTTCACCCTAAACATTATTAAATGCAAATATGATATTGACATTTCAAAATAAGTATGGTTATAATAAAGCTAGTTTCAGAATACGAATTCTGTTATGCAGGATTTACAGCACTTCAACAATAAATAAGGCGGGGATTGATTATGAAAAATCCAACAACAAAACACAAAGTTTCTTCTAAAGAAGTGGCCAAACTGGCGGGGGTATCCCAGTCAACCGTATCCAGGGCTTACAATCCATCCTATCATCTGGATGAGACATTAAAGCAAAAGGTATTTGAGGCAGCCAAACAGCTGGGATACCGTCCCAATGCAATTGCCCGGAGCCTCCTGTCCAACCGTACCAATATCATTGGAATCGTTACCTCGAGCCTGAACAGCCCCTTCATCGCAAGTGCGCTCAACATGTTTATATCCAAGCTCCAGGAGGAAGGGTTCCAATCCCTTGTGTTTGTGGCGCGGCACGGCGAGGATATTGACACGGTTCTGGACCGCATATTGAGCTACCGGGTGGATTTACTGCTGATTTTCGGCGCCAGAAACACCAATAAGATAACCCGTATATGCAATGAGAACGGAACTCTGGCTGTTTTGTTCAACCGTTATATCCCTCAAAGCAACACCAGCGCCGTATGCTGCAATGACTATCAATGCGGCAGGCTTGTGGCTGCTGATTTGTATGAGAATGGATGCAGGAACTTTGCCTATGTCTCGGGTTTTGAAAATGTGACTACCAATATCGACCGGAGAAATGGTTATGTCAGCGGACTTCAGGAGCTTGGTATAGAACACTGCCAGATTGTGCAGGGAGGATATTCCTATGAGGAGGGCCTGAGGGCTGCCAAGGATATGCTGGCAGCCAATCCATCCGTGGATGCCTGCTTCTGTGCCAATGACATCACTGCCGTCGGCGTGCTGGACTATATCATTCACTATACAAATAAATCCATACCCGATGATTTTTCCATTGTCGGATTTGATGATATTTCCATGTCCGGCCAGCTCAGCTATCAGCTGTCCACCATACACCAGCCGGTGGAGCAGATGGTGGATGCCACCATTGTCACCATCAGGGAAATGCTGGACAATCCTTCCGCCAGACCAGTACTTAAAATGATTGAAGGGGAATATATCAAACGCAAAACCACAAAATAGTCTAAAGTTGTTTTACAACGAAAGGAAACGTCTATGATTTGTTCTGAGATAAGAAAAGAATTATTTAAAGTAGCTTCGTCCCTGCCGCAAAACGGATTAGCCACCGGAAGCACCGGCAACATCAGTGCAAGGGACCCTGAGACCGGCTATATTGTCATAAAAAGCTCCTCTATACCATATAGCGAGATGACCGAAGAGGATTTCGCCGTACTCACACCGGAGGGGAATATCATTTCTGTCAGGGAAGGCCAAAAGCCCAGCTTTGAAACGCCCACCCACCTTGCTATTTATCGGAAATTTCCCGAGGTACAGGCTGTCCTGCATACACATATCAAATCTGCAATTGTGTTGGCGGCAACCCTGGACCAACTCCAGTCCAATCTGACGCCAACCGGGCGCAGGCTGCTAAAAAGCCCCATCCCGGTTATCCCGTTCATTGAAAACGGCACACAAGAAATGGCGGATATGGTTACAGCCTCCCTGCATGACAGCATCGGTGTGATGATACGCAATCACGGACCGTTTTTAGTGGGCCAGTCCATCAAAGAAGTCTTTGACCGGACCGTGGCCCTCAGGGATGTCTGTGAGCTTTATTATGAAATGGCTCTAATTGGAAAGCCATCCATTATCTGATATGAGTACGCATATTGCTATTGATATCGGCGGTTCCCATGGAAGGGGCTATTTAGGCGTATATGGGAACCATCGTCTTATGACAAAACCTCTCGGAACCTTCTCTACCAGGCCCATTTCCGCGGACGGCTGCCTGTGTTGGAATCTTGCATCCATGATTCAGGGAATCAGGGATATTCTTTGGGAAGCTTCCCTGCTCTCCCCTTCCATTGATACCATTGCAATTGATACTATGGGAGTGGCCTTTGTACTGCTGGACAAAAACAATGGGCTGATATGTCCGCCTGTCTATACGCGGGTCCCGCAGAAAAGCTCTGTAAAAGAGGAAATCATCCGTTTCTTCGGGGCGGAAAACCTGTACGCTGTCACGGGGCTGGAGCAAAAAAAACTGAACAGCCTTTATTATCTGGCATGCCTGAAAAAATCCCATCCGGAATACCTGGCTGAAACAGCCCATTTTCTCATGCTTCCTGACTATCTGAATTATCTGCTGACAGGAGTCATAAAAAGTGAGTATACTATTTCCACCACATCCAATCTGTTTGATATACAGCGCGGCAAGTGGTCCCGGGAGCTGCTGTCCTATACAGGCTTGTCTGAAAGCGCGCCCGCTGAACCGGTGCAGTGCTGCAGCCAGCTGGGACGACTCAGGCCGGAATTTATCTCATCTTTGCCTCTTGCCCGCACCATGGTGGTAAACGCGCCTGCCCACGACACGGCTGCCGCTTTCTTTTCCCTTCCCGCCCTAAGAGGCAGCCAGCTTTTAATTAGTTCAGGCACATGGGGAATGGTTGGATGCATATCGGACCAACCCATTCTGACGCCACAGGCCCTAAAGAGCGGCTTTGCCAACGAAGGCGCGGCCATGGGCAAAATCAAGTTTTTAAACAACACGCCCAATATGTCGATTTTAGAAGAATGTATGAAGACGTGGAAGGAAGAAGGCCTGGTTTACAGCTGGGAAACCTTATGTGAAGCAGCCCGAAACAGCGATATCCGCTCCATCATTGATTTGCAGGCATCTGACTTTTTAAACCAGGGGGCTATGCCGGAACGCATCCGGTCCTATTGCCGCGAATCCGGACAGCCGGTTCCTTATACGCCGGGCGAGACTGCCCGCGTTGTATTTGAATCCATTGCCCAAAGCTATCTGGGGTCTTACAGGGACCTGGTAACATTAACAAAAAGGGAATTCCAGTCAGCTGTTATACTGGGAGGAGCATCACGCAACGCATTTCTTGTACGCCTGATACAGGAGGCCCTCCGCATTCCGGTTACCACCGGCAGCTGCGAGGCTGCTGTTATGGGAAATCTTTTCTCGCAGCTGATGGCATCAGGTCAGGCTACGGGGCTTCACGACTTTGAAACCATGGCTGCCCTTTAAATTATTTTAGCTTAAGTCATTGGTTTTACGAAACGCAAAAAGAGGAGCAGCGCTTACAGTTCAGCCTTGTGCTCCTCTTTTTACTATTCTTTTACTATCTGGCATTCTGAATTCCGCCTATACAGCGGCATATTGTCCGTTACCAACCGCTTCTACAGATTCCCCTCAATAAGGTCCCATATCTCATCCCTGCCCTGCTTTGTCTCTGCCGAAAACGGAATGATGATGCCGTCCTTTTCCATCCCCAGGCCTTCCCGCACCATCTTCACATGCTTTTGCACCTGGCTCCGGTTAATCTTGTCCATCTTGGTGGCGATGATGACGGGATGGTATCCGTTGTAGGTAATCCAGTCAAACATCATCTTATCGTTGGCTGAGGGTTCATGGCGGATATCAATGAGCAGGAACACCATCTTAAGCATCTGGGAATTCCTGAGATACCGTTCTATCATCTTGCCCCATTTTTCCTTGACCTCAACCGCTATCTTGGCATAGCCGTAACCCGGCAGGTCCACGTAGTACAATGCCCCGTTGATGTTGTAAAAATTGATGGTCTGGGTCTTGCCCGGCTGGGAGGAAGTCCTTGCATATGCCTTGCGGTTCATCAGCGCATTGATGAGGGATGACTTCCCCACATTGGACTTGCCTGCAAATGCAAACTCAGGCAATATATTTTCCGGCATCTTGCTGGTCACGCCGCACACTGTCTCCAGATTCACGTCTCTTATAATCATATTTCTTTCTCCTAATTCCTATCCGTTGGCCGTTGCTTGTACAAACGTCTCCGATGCCGCGTCTAAACAAACGCCTCCGACACCACGTCCTCCATGGCCTTTACATACACGATGTCCAGACCCTTGGTGATTTCCTTGGACAGCTCCGCCATATCCGGCCGGTTCTTATCAGGCACCAGTACCTTTTCTATGTGGGCCATCTTGGCTGCCAGTATTTTTTCTTTCAGTCCTCCGATGGGCAGGACCCGTCCCCGGAGGGTTATCTCTCCCGTCATGGCCACCTTGGACTGGACACTCCTGCCCGTCACTGCGGACAGCATGGCTGTGGCCATGGTAATTCCCGCAGACGGCCCGTCCTTGGGCACGGCTCCCTCCGGGATATGGATGTGGAGGTCGTGCTTTTCAAAGTAATCATCGGCAATCTCATATTGGGGGCACACGGACCGCACATAGGTCAGGGCTGTCTGGGCGGATTCCTTCATCACATCGCCTAACTGTCCGGTCATCAGAAGGCTGCCCTTGCCCGGCATCACATTGACTTCTATCTGAAGGGTGTCGCCTCCCACGCTGGTCCAGGCCAGACCGCGGACAATACCGACTTCGTCCTGCTCATTGGCATTTTCAAAGGTCACCTTTTCCTTGCCAAGGTATTTCTCCAGGTTGCTCTCCGTAATCTTGATGGACTTCTTCTTATCCTCCAGGAACTGCCTGGCCGCCTTGCGGCACACGTCCCCGATGCGGCGCTCCAGGTTCCTGACCCCTGCTTCCCTGGTATAGTTGTGTATGATTTTCTCCAAACTCTTATCAGAAAATGTAATCTGGCTGTCCCTCAGGCCGTTGCGCTCCATCTGCTTTGCCACCAGGTAGTCCCTGGCTATGTGGAACTTCTCATTTTCCGTGTAGCTGTTGACCTCAATCAGTTCCATACGGTCCAGCAGCGGGCCCGGTATGGTCTGGGTGGTGTTGGCCGTGGCAATAAACAGGACCTGGGACAGGTCAATGGGCAGCTCCACATAGTGGTCCCTGAATTTCACATTCTGTTCTCCGTCCAGCACCTCCAAAAGCGCGGAGGAGGTATCGCCCTTGTAATCGCTGCTCACCTTGTCAATCTCATCCAAAAGCATCAGCGGATTGCTCACGCTGGCCTGACGCATGCCCTCCACGATACGGCCCGGCATGGCGCCCACATAGGTCTTTCTGTGCCCCCTGATTTCCGCCTCGTCCCGGACGCCGCCCAGGCTGATGCGCACATACTTCTTATTCAGGGCCCTTGCCACGGACCGGGCAATGGATGTCTTGCCGGTTCCCGGAGGTCCCACCAGACATATGATGGGGCTGGTGCCCTTCTTGGTCAGGGCGCGGACAGCCAGGTATTCCAGGATTCTCTCCTTTACCTGCTCCAGTCCATAGTGGTCCTCGTTAAGAATCTTCTCTGCATGTTTGATGTCATCATTGTCCTTGGACATCTTCTTCCAGGGCAGGTCCAGCAGGGTTTCCACATAGGTGCGCAGTACATTGGCCTCCTGGCTTCCAGCCGGCATGTTGCGGAAGCGTTCAATTTCCTTATGCAGCTTTTCCTTTACTTCCTTGTCAGCCTTCAGTGCGTCCAGTCTCTTCTGGTATTCGTCCGCATCTGATACAGCGTCCTCGCCCAGCTCCTGGCGGATAACCTTCATCTGCTCCCTGAGGATGTATTCCTTCTGGTTCTGGTCAATATCGGCCTTTACCTTTTCCTGGAATTCCTTTTTAATCCTGTATATCTCCATCTCAGTCAGCAGGGTATGCATCACTACCTCGTATCTGGCTGACAGGGAACTGTTCTCCAGCACGGTCTGGCGTATGGTGTAATCCCATGGCAGCTGGATGGCAATCTGGTCCAGCATCTCATTCAGCCCGGTAATCATCATCAGGTTGGGCAGAATCTCCTTGGTAATCTTGGGGTTGACTCTCCCATATTCCTCCAGCTTGTCCTTCAGGATGCGCAGCATGGCCTCCTGGGTCAGGCTGTCCAGGTCATCCTCCTCCGCCTCAATGGCGGCAATCTCGCCCATCATGGCCGGTTCCTCGGCATCCAGGCACAGAAGTTCTGCCCGCTCCAGTCCCTCCACCAGCACGCGGACCACCTTTCCCGGCAGTTTCACCAGCTGCTTCACCACGGCGATGGTGCCTACCTGGAACAAATCCCCCTGCTCCGGCTCAACGATTTCAGGATGTCTCTGGGCCACAAGGAACAGTCTCTGGTCACCCACCATGGCCCGTTCTACGGCTGCCACTGATTTCGGCCTGTTTATATCAAAATGCAATACCATACCCGGAAGTATGGTCAGGCCCCTGAGAGCCACCACGGGCATCGTAATCACTTGTTCTCCCATTTTCAATCTTCACCTCTTGTATCTTAACCATTTGAAAAGCCGCTGCAATGCAGGTGCCGGACCGGCCGGAAAACAGGCCTTCTGGTCCGGGTCATATCTGATTTGCAGCGGCCCTTTCTCTCTTCTAAATTGTCACAGGAGCATGACAGCCTACGCAATTTCTCCTGTCTTGCTGTCCCCTCTAAGCCGTTCTGACAACGGTTTCCGGGCAGATGCAGGAGGCATGTCGCGGTATACTAATTCCGGCTGTCCTGCCTTTCTCACTACGTCTCTGGTAATGGTACAGATTCCGATGGAATCATCGGACGGAATCTCATACATAAGGTCCATCATCACTGACTCAAGGATGGAACGCAGTCCCCTGGCGCCAATCTTGCGGTCTACTGCCAGCTGTGCAATTTCCTCCAGAGCCTCCTGGGTAAATTCCAGCTTTACATTGTCCAGCTCAAACAGCTTCTGGTACTGTCTCGTCAAAGCGTTTTTCGGCTCTGACAGGATGCGCACCATGGCTTCCTTTGTCAGCTGCTCCAGTGAAACCATCACCGGCACACGGCCTATGAACTCAGGAATCAGCCCGAATTTGGTCAAATCCTTTGGCTCCACCTTCTTGAGCAGCTCATCGATGTTCAGGTCGTTCTTGCTCGCCACCTCGGCGTTGAAACCAATGGAACCTGCGCTGATGCGCTGCTCCACTATCTTCTCCAGGCCGTCAAAGGCACCGCCGCAAATAAACAGGATATTGGTGGTATCAATCTGAAGAAGCTCCTGGTGGGGATGTTTCCTGCCTCCCTGAGGCGGAACGCTGGCAACCGTACCCTCCAGAATCTTAAGCAGGGCCTGCTGGACGCCCTCGCCTGAAACATCCCTGGTGATGGATACATTTTCGGACTTCTTGGTAATCTTATCAATCTCGTCAATATATATAATGCCGTATTCGGCACGGGAGATATCATAATCAGCTGCCTGGATAAGCTTTAACAGGATGTTCTCCACATCCTCGCCCACATATCCCGCCTCTGTCAGCGCAGTTGCATCTGCAATGGCAAAGGGAACATTGAGAATCTTAGCCAGGGTCTGGGCCAGGTAGGTCTTACCTGAACCGGTGGGCCCCACCATGAGGATGTTGCTCTTCTGCACATCCACATCCATGTTCTGGCATGCCGTAACCCTTTTATAGTGATTGTAAACCGCAACAGACAACACCTTTTTGGCGTCATCCTGTCCGATGACATATTCGTCTAAAAATGCTTTGATTTCCTTTGGCTTCAGGAGACGTATATCGGCCAGTGCAGGGCTTTCCCCTTCATCCTGTCCCTCCAGCTCCTCTTCCAGAATCTCAGAGCACAATTCTATGCACTCGTCACAGATATACACATTGTTGTTGCCTGCCCCGGCAATCATCTTCCGTACCTGATCCTGTGTCCTTCCGCAGAAGGAGCACCGAATCGTGTCATCTGGTCTCATTGGCATACGATACCTAACCTTTCATATCCTTTACTTGCTGTTTTACGTTACCGGCCTGATGCCTTAGCGCTGCGCCGCAGCACTAATGATGTGCGATGATTTCATCAATAAGGCCGTATTCCTTGGCCTCCAATGCAGACATATAATTGTCGCGCTCTGTATCGCGCTCAATTACTTCCAGGGGCTTCCCTGTGTTTGCTGCCAGGATTTCGTTTAATTTCTTTCTTGTCTTCAATATATTCTCAGCCACGATTTTAATTTCCGTTGCCTGGCCCTTGGCCCCGCCGGAAGGCTGATGTATCATGATTTCAGCATTGGGCAGAGCGAAACGCTTGCCCTTGGCTCCGCCTGAAAGAAGGAACGCGCCCATGCTGGCCGCCATACCGATACAGATGGTAGACACATCGCACTTGATGTAATTCATGGTGTCATAGATGGCAAATCCCGCGGATACAGAACCCCCAGGGCTGTTGATATACAGATGGATATCCTTGCCGGGGTCCTCTGACTCCAGGAACAAAAGCTGTGCAACCACAAGGCTTGCGGACACATCGTTTACATCCTCGCCCAGGAATATGATTCTCTCCTTCAGCAATCTTGAATAAATGTCATACGAACGCTCGCCGCGGCTGGTCTGCTCAATGACATAAGGTACTAAACTCATATAACCATCCTCCTAGTTATGAGCACGCGGCGCCTGTTTCCAGGCGTCTGCGCGCAATACATGCCATCCCTCCCGGCCAGTTCTTTCACCCGCCCGGCGGAATGACGTTCACTTATAAGAAACCAGGGAGATTCAAAGCCAGTCAAATAAGCGCTGTGAACCCCCCGTATCATATGTGAATTATACCAGTTTTGCTTCTGCTACCAGGAAATCAACCGCTTCCTGAACAGCAATATCTTCCTTCATCTGGTCCTTATCACGGTCTGACATGTAATCCTTTAACTTGTCAGCCTCCATCTGGTAAGCGGCCGCCATCTTGGCAATTTCCTCATCCAGTCTTTCGTCGGAAACCTGCAGGTTTTCAGCCTTTACAACTTCCTCAAGCACCAGTCTGGTCTGGATTCTCTTTAAGGCCTGCGGCTTCATCTGCTCTCTCATCTGCTCCATGGTCATACCTGTATATTTCATGTACAGGTCCATAGACAGACCCTGGCTCTCCATACGGCGGGCTGTATCCTGAACCATGTTGTCAATCTGGCCTTCCACCATCCTGTCAGGAATCTCCATGGATGCGCCTGCCACTACCTTGTCAACCACACGGTTCTCGTTTTCGGAAGCAGCTTCTTTCTGCTTTCTCTCAAGAATCTTTGCCTCAATATCCTTCTTGTATTCATCCAGAGTGTCAAATTCGGAAACCTCTCCTGCAAACTCATCATCCAGTTCCGGAAGTTCCTTTACCTTGATTTCCTTTACAGTCACCTTAAAGGTAGCCGGCTTGCCAGCCAGCTCTGCTGCATGATACTCTTCCGGGAAGGTTACGTTAATCTCGCACTCTTCGCCGATATTCTTGCCAACCAGCTGCTCCTCAAATGTATCGATGAAGGAATGGGAACCAATGGTCAGAGGGTAATCAGCTGCCTTGCCGCCGTCAAATGTCTTGCCGTCAACAAATCCCTCGAAGTCGATGACGGTCTGGTCGCCGTCAGCAACCGGTCTGTCCTCTACGGTCAGAAGTCTTGCGTTCTGCTCCTGCACCTTCTTGAGTTCAGCTTCCACATCCTCCGGCTTAACAGCAGCGTCCACCTTCTCTACCTCAATGCCCTTGTACTCGCCCAGGGTCACCTCCGGTCTTACGGCTACGGTTGCAGTATAGATGAACGGCTTGTCCTTGCCAATCTGCTCTACGGCAACTTCTGGTCTGGAAACGATTTCCAGTCCGCTTTCATTCATTGCCTCCATGCAGGTTGCGTTGATAGCTTCATCGGCAGCCTCCTCATAGAAGATGCCTTCGCCATACATCTTTTCAATCATGGCGCGAGGTGCTTTGCCCTTACGGAAGCCTGGAATATTAAATTTGTTCTTGCTCTTATTGAAGGCTTTTTTCATTGCATCCTCAAACTGCTCTGCGCTTAACTCTATTGTCAGTTTGGCCATGTTTTTTTCTAATTTTTCTACTTGTACACTCATTTTTACGGGTTCCTCCTTAAAATATATGTGGTTCGCCCATAATCCATGAGGGCGCTACACTTCAATGTACCATTATAGCATGCTCATTTTAAAAACACCAGCGTTTTTTACAAAAAAAACTTCCATTCCATCCCACATACCCATGATATGGAACAGAACGGGAGTTTCCCTCGTCCGGATGTTATCCCCAGTTGTACTGGATTGCCGCTGCAATCTTCTGGGCCTGCTGGGGACCCTGAAGCAGGCGAATCAGTTCCAGTCCCATATCAAGGGCAAATCCCAGGCCCCTGCCGGTGGTGATGTTGCCGTCCGTCACAACACCCTGGCTGGTGTAGGACACGCCTGTGAGCTGGTCCTCAAATCCCGGATAACAGGTGGCCGTCCTGCCCTTTAAGAGCCCCATGCTCCCCAGGATGCTCGGCGCTGCACAGATGGCCGCAATCCTTCTGCCCTGCTTGTTGGCACACTCCACAGCCTCTCCCAGGCCCTTGTGCGCTTTCAGATTGTTCGTTCCCGGCATCCCTCCGGGCAGGAACAGCACATCCGCCACATCCGGGTTCACATCCTCAAACAGGGCGTCCGTCCCCAACTCAATCCCATGGGAACCAGTCACGTTCCTGTTCCCTGTAACAGACACCAGTGTCACCTCCACACCGGAACGCCGGAGCACGTCCACAACCGCAAGACATTCAACCTCTTCCAGTCCATCCGCAAGAAATGCATAAACCTTTGCCATGATAATCTCCCTTTCCGCCATTTATCGCATAGTAATTGTATTTTATCATTTATCACTTTTCAGGGAAAGAGTTAAATGATATGATTGTAAAATGGAAAAAATAAAAATAGTTAGTAAAATCCACTAATCGACAATCACAGCAAGGAGGTTTTACCATATGGAAATCGAACGTAAATTCCTGGTTCCCCGTCTTCCGGAAGGCTATGACACCCATCCCTTCCATCAGATTGAGCAAGCCTATCTCTGCACCGGCCCGGTGGTCCGCATCCGGCAGGAGGACGAAGACTACTATCTCACCTACAAAGGCAAAGGTCTTCTGTCCAGGGAAGAATACAACCTTCCGCTGACCCGCGAAGCCTACTCCCACCTGCTCCCCAAGGCCGACGGCATTGTGCTCACCAAAAAACGCTATCTCATCCCCCTGGACAGCCCAGGCCATCTGACCATTGAACTGGATGTCTTTGAAGGCCGCTACGCCGGCCTCATTCTGGCCGAGGTAGAATTTCCCACTGAAGAAGAAGCCCTGTCCTTCCAGCCCCCGGAATGGTTTGGCAGGGATGTTACGTTTACGGGGGAATATCAAAATAGTAAGTTGGCGTGTGGGGTTTAGGGGATGCTTGGAGAGGTTAGGTGCATCTGCCCGTGAGGGGAAGAGTGTTTGAGCCCAATATCTAAAATACATGAAAAGGCTGGCTGCGAGTTTTGGCAGCCAGCCTCTTGTATTCAGCCGGTTTTCAGCGTCTTGGAAATACGGGCGGAAACACCTATCTTTTCCAATTACTTCTTCTGGACATACTTCAAGCAGTCAAGTGTTACTGCGGTTATGATGATGATGCCCTCGAATACGAACTGAAGGTTTGTGTCGATACCGAGAATGGTAAGGGAGTAGATAAGTACGGTGAAAATAAGCACGCCCACTACTACACCTGAAATCTTACCGATACCGCCGGTAAAGGATACGCCGCCAACCACGCAGGCAGCAATTGCATCCATCTCCCAGCCCTGGCCGTAAGCAGCGGAGCCGGAACCTACCATTCTTGCGCATTCCAGCCAGGAACCGAATCCGTAAAGGATACCTGCCAGAATGAATGCTCCCATGGTTACCCAGAATACGGAGATACCAGAAACAGCTGCTGCTTCCGGGTTGCCGCCTACTGCGTATAAGTTCTTACCGAAGGTGGTCTTGTTCCAGATAAACCATACAATCACAATGGCAGCCACTGCCCAGAGAATGATGGTTGGGAACCCGTTTATTTTTGGAATAATCATCTTTGGAATGGCCGGTTCAATGGCGCCGAAGGAAACGCCCTTTGTTGCATAGGTCACAAGACCGAAAATCACCAGCATGTTGGCCATGGTTGAAATAAATGGATGCATCTTAAACTTAGCTGTAAAGAAACCTCCGATGGCCGTAAAGCAGGTACATAAAATGATACACATAACAAGGGCAAATACAACCCTTACGCCAATGGGCATGCCTGTGAAATCAAATACGTGGCCGAACACAGCGCCTGTGTTGATGCCCTGGTGCATGATAATGGTTGCTGTGGTCATGCCCATACCAACCATACGCCCTATGGAGAGGTCCGTACCGGTAAGGAGGATAAGTCCTGCAACGCCCAGAGCCAGGAACATTCTTGGGGAAGCCTGCTGGAGAATATTTAAAATATTATTATAGGTAAGCAGCTTCACGTTTTTCATCACCGGCGCAGCGATACACAGTCCGATGAAAATCAGGATAATAGCGATATACAGACCATTCTGCAGTAAGAATGTCCTGCGGTTGAATGTATATTTATAATTCTCCCATTTCTGCGCCCTGGTTTCCATGAAGGTGAATTTAGACAGGCGGAGCATATCAATCAGATGATACTGCCATGCAAAGGCAGCATGCCTTCTGTCCTTGATTCGCTGAAGCTCCTTGTCCAGGTCCATCTTCGCGTCAAACAGACGGTTCTTATGAACATACTTCTCATCCTTTATCTCCTGATGGTCCGTAAGCTTTGAGAGGGTGTTTTCATGTTCTTTGTTCAGTTGTGCAACTTTTGTGTCGTATTTTTCCTTTGCAAGAATTTTTTCCCGCTCGCAGCTTTCCTTTAAGGGCTGATAATATTCCTTATCAAAATGCGCCTTCAGGTAGCTCTCGGCATCGGAGATTAACTTTGCAATCTCATCCTTATTCTTTGCCTCAACAGCCTTTGCTTTTTCCATCTCCGCGCTGCATGATGCAATCCTGTTTTCCCTTTCATCCTTTGTAAGGGAACGGTCTCTCTTTGTTGCGTCAATACTGTTCTGCAGGGCAACTACCCTGTTTGTACCGTCCGCTCTGAGACTGTCGATTTTTTTCTGAATTTCGCCAACGTACTCCTCAATTGGCTGGCGCAGCTGCATTTCCTGTTCAGCCGTAAGAGTCTCATTGTTTCCTTTCGCCATATCCATGAATCCCCCTTATAGGTATTTTGCACTGAGCCTTAAAAGTTCTTCCTGATTTGTCTCTTTTGTATTAACAATTCCAGAAAGGCGTCCATTTGACATAACACCAATACGGTTTGTAATTCCCAGTATCTCCGGCATCTCAGAAGAAACAACAATGATTGTCTTCCCCTGCTTCGCCATATTGATGATAAGCTCATATATTTCATACTTTGCGCCCACGTCGATTCCTCTGGTGGGTTCGTCCATCATAAACACCTGCGGACTGCGCTCCAGCCACTTTCCAAAGATAACCTTCTGCTGATTGCCGCCGGAAAGGCTGGAAATCATGTCGTCAGGCCCCATACACTTGGTATGCATGATTTTGATTTCCTTTGACGTGGCCTTTATCATCTTTGCATCGGAAAGCGCTATGCCCGACATATACTGCTGCAGATTGGCAATGGTGGTGTTAAAGGTAAGGTCGCCCTTTAAAAACAGTCCGTTTGCCTTGCGCTCCTCGGTAATCATGGCAAAGCCATGCTCCATGGCTTCCTTTGCGCTGCTGAAATTCATAAGGCGGTTATTAAAATAAACACGTCCTGCCGCTCTGGTTCGGACACCAAAGATGGTTTCCAGAAGCTCCGTGCGCCCTGCCCCTACCAGGCCGTACAGCCCGAATATCTCTCCTTCTTTTACGTCAAATGAAACATCCTGCAAATGAGGCTCAAACTTTGTGGACAGATTCTGGATGGACAGAATCACGTCGCCGGGGGTATTGTCAACAGGCGGGAACCGGTTATCCAGGGAACGGCCGACCATTGCTGCAATCAGCTCATTCATATTTGCATCCTTGGTGCTCTTTGTCATAACCAGGTTTCCGTCACGAAGCACGGATATCTCATCGCAGATTTCAAAAATCTCATCCATCTTGTGAGAAATATAAATCAGGGCAATTCCCTGCTCCTTTAACATCCTCATCATCTCGAAGAGTTTGTCAACCTCCTGTACGGTCAGGGAGGAGGTGGGCTCATCCAGAACAATCACCCTTGAATTATAGGAGATGGCCTTGGCGATTTCGCACATCTGCCTCTGTGATACGGACATACGGCCCATGGGCTGGGTAAGGTTTACAGTCATTCCCAATTTTCTAAAGAGCTCGGCGGCTTCCTTTTTCATCCTGCCTTCATCAATTACACCCATGGAATTAACCGGATAACGTCCCAGGAACAAATTATCAATTACATTCCGTTCCAGACACTGATTCAATTCCTGGTGAACCATTGCAATGCCGTTTTCAAGAGCATCCTTTGGTCCGGAAAAGCTTACTTCCTTGCCATTCAGGAAGATATTTCCCTCGTCTTTCTGGTAGGTGCCGAAAAGGCACTTCATCATGGTTGACTTACCAGCTCCGTTCTCACCCATAAGCCCCATAACGGTTCCGCGCTTCACATCCAGGTTGATATGGTCCAGAACCCTGTTCCGGCCGAAGGACTTGCTCATACCGCGTATTGATAAGACGATATCATCTTTCTTATCTGCCATTATTTTACTCCTGTATATGTAGATTGATAGGTTTCAGTATTAAATATTAGGGAGAATTTCTTCTCCCTAATAACAGCACATCTTTACCTTTCCACGATTCTTCTTATCGTGTACTTTTGTTGTTTCAATGAATATTACTGCTCAAGCAGAGATGTGTATGAAGCTGCATTGTCTGTCTTAACCATGTTGATGGCAAATGCGTCATACTGGCTTGGATTTCCAAGACGGTTTGTAATATTGGACTCTGTCTGTCCGTCGCCGCCGATGTAGTCAACCTTCAGGTTGAGAAGCTTATCATATTTCTGAAGCAGAGGCTGATAGGTGGAGCCAAGGAAGTTGTCAGCTGAGTTGTAGATGTTCAGCCATACATTCTTTGTAGCATGGGAAGCCTCATCCAGCTGATTGGATACAGGTGCGTACACCATGGTGGAATCTGTGAAATCTGTATAGTTATCAGCAGTTACAGCTACGTTCAGTGCGTAGTAGGAACGCTCATCTGCCTTGTAAACATATACATCAGGGCTCAGGACATTGCCTGCATCGTCTGCTGTGCCGATACCTGTATCAATATCAACTCCATCCAATGCATTACGCAGAACACGAAGTGTCAGGTATGCCTGTACGTCTGCATGCTGGCTGATTGTGCCGCCGTAGCCTTCTGCGATAGCAGCCACTGCGTCGCTGTTTGCATCATAGCCAAATGTAGGAACCTTGTTGTCCTTGGACCATGCGTTGAACATGGACATGCCCATGCCGTCGTTGTTGGATGCAACTATATCAATCTGTTCGCCGAAAGAGGAAGACCATGTGCCGATAGCATTGCCTGCTGTGGCGGCATCCCATGTAGCGCCTGCAGAGTTCTTCATCTCCTGGGAAGCCAGCTCGCGGACAACATATGTCTTTCCGCCTACTTCGATGGAGCCGTCCTGTACAACGGTTGCTGTGCCGTCTGCGTTTGTACCAACAGGGTCACTGTTGATGTTGCCGTCTTTCTCCACAGCTGTGCCAAGAGCCTTACGGATACCTCTTGTACGTGCGATGGAGTCGTTGTGTCCGATGTCTCCGATTGCCAGAACATAGCCGATGATTCCGTCGCCGTTGCGGTCAATTGAATCAATGTTCTTCTCAATGTAATCCTTAACCATGGTTCCCTGAAGCTCAGCACCCTGGTTTGCATCGAAACCTACATAATATGTATCCTTATTGAAATTCAGGGCCGTCATATCAAGCTGTCCTGTTGCACTGCTGGATGGCTGACGGTTAAACCATACCAAAGGCTTATCCTTGTTTGCCACCTCTGCGCCTGCTTCGGGTGCCGCTGCTGTATCAGCTGCGGTTGTGTCTGCTGCCGCTGCGGTTGTGGTATCCCCTGCAGCTGCTGTGGTTGGTGCTTCTGTTGGCTTGCTGCCGCCTCCGCAGGCAACCAGTGATAATGCCATGGAACACGCAAGAGCAACACTTAATGCTTTCTTCATTTTTAATTCCTCCCTTATATTTTTGTTGTCTTTGGTTGTTTTTGCTTAACAACAAGTTCATTATACGACCTGATTGTGCATTTTTCCATATGATTTTTATAGAAGGATTATAAAATTTCTTTGATTTTATCCTTTTTCATCGGCGTTTTACATATGACTCACTGGTTTTTAAGCAATTTTGCCTCATCCTGGGTCAGCGCCCTCTGGGGACACCAGTAATATTTTCCTTCCAGCTGCGGTACCCTGGACTTTGGGTCCTGGTTCAGGGACAGGCTCCAGGCAATGTCAAATATGGCCTGGGCATACTTCTCCTTATCGGATTCCACGGTACCGAAGAGATACCCTTCCTCCAGGGCCTTGATACCCACAGGGGTGCCGTCTATGCCGACTACTTTGATGGAATTCGCCCCGATTCCGGCCCGGTGTATGGCGTCAATGGCGCCTAGGGCCATGTCGTCGTTGTTGCTGACCACCAGTTCAATCTGTCCCGGATACTCCTTCAGCCACTGTTCCATAAGGGCCGACGCCTGGCTCCTGTCCCAGTTGGCAATCCCTCCCGTAATCTTCTCCAGAGGAACATTCCCGTCCTTTAAGGTCTGGATGGACCACTCCGTGCGAATCAGGGAATCCTGATGGCTGGTTTCCCCTTCCAGAAGCACATAGCTTATCAGACCGTTGCCATTGGCATCCAGTGTACGTGAATCCTTCTGGTATGCATCCACCAGGATATCTCCCTGGAGCACGGCTGATTCCTTGGCGTCCGCTCCCACATAGTACAGCTTTTCCCATCGGTTCATGTCCTCCTCCACCGGCTCCCGGTTAAAGAACACCACCGGAGTGCCTGCGTCCATGGCCTTGTCAATGATGATGGATGCCGATGAACGGTCCACGCTGTTGATGCACAGGGCATCGCAGCCAAGGGAAATCAGCCGCTCCACCTGGCTGTTCTGGGTATTCTGGCTCCCCTTGGCATCCATGATGTCCAGCTTTACCTTGATGCCTGTCTCCTGTTCATATTCCTTTGCCTTGTCCTCCAGGCCTGCGCGCAGGGTACCGATAAAGGTGTCGTCCCCCCGGTAGAGCAGAACCCCGATGCGGATGGAATTCTTGTCCGCCTGCCGTCCGCCTTCGTTTCCCCTGTACTGCCACAGCCCTATGAGGATGGCCGCCCCCATACAGGCCGCCAATAGATACATCCAATTCCGCTTCACCGCAATGCCCCTTTCCTTACCGCGTCTATTCCCAATTTACAGTCTTTTCTTTTTTACTCAATGGGATAAAGCATTTTCTCATATGTCTTATCCCTTAATTTGTCCTCATCCACATAAATGGCCTCCAGCAGGGTCTGCTGCTTCTGCCGCGTGCCCTGGATGGCCTCCACGGCCTGCTTTACGCTCAGATATCCCTGGTCAAACTGGTTATACGCTGTCATTCCCGTGACAATTCCCCTGTCCAGGGCCCTGAGTAGGGAGGTGGTGCTTCCGGCGCCGTAGAGCCCTGCCACCCTGCCCTGATATATGGTGTTTTCCTCCAGTATCCGTGTGGCCTGGTCCAGTGACTGTACATCCAGGGCTATAATGGTAATCCTGCCGCCTCCGGGAGAATCTGTTTCCTCTATGGCCTGGCGGTATGTGTCCTGGTTTTCCCTCTCAATGAGCCGGTATTGATACCCCTGCTCCTCCAGCACGGTCCTGACTCCCTCATAAACCTGGGAGCTGTCCCCATAGTCCAGCCCCCTGCAAAAGAGGTAGACCGGCACATCCCTGGGGGCCTGGGACGCTGCCGCCCCGCCCAGAAGCCTGCCAACCTCCCTGCCGTCCACGCCGATGGTGTCCGGGGACTGGCCTCCCAGCGGGGGCTGGCCCAGAAGAATGACAGGGCAGCCGGGACTCATGTCCTCCAGCTCCTTTACAGCCTCCTCCGTCTTCACCGGCGCCAGAATAACCGCCCTGGTTCCGTCCCTGATTTCCCTTTTTACCAGTTCCATCTGCTGCGCCTGGTCATCCGGGGCATAAAGGGTGATGAAGCTGACGTCCCCATGGAACTCCACTGCCGCCTGATCCATACCCTTTTTGAAATTCACATAGTAATCGTCGTTATCACCCTCCACGATAACGGAAATGGGATATACCTCAACTTTCTTTTCCTTGATAATCAGGTCCGTGGAGGACATCAAAAACAGCAGGACCAGGATACCGGCCCATATGCACCAGAGAATTTTCCCTTTATTTAACATAGGCTTCCTCACCTTTCCACGATTCTATTTATCATGGACTTTCCGTATTCTTTACTTCCTCATAGGGGATGGCCGGCAGATGGGCCGTGACCGTTGTCCCGTCATCCGGCTCTGACTCTATTTCCAGTCCGTAGCTGTTACCAAAATACAGCCTGATGCGCTCGTTCACATTCCTGACCCCGATACCGGAGCCTCTGCCCGACGGCACGTGGTCCGTATCCCCGAAGAGCCGTTTCACCTGCTCCCGGGTCATGCCCAGGCCGTTGTCCGATACGCTCATATACAAATCCTTGTCCCGGCGCCATGCCCTGATGCGGATTTCGCCGTCTCCGTCCATGAATTCCATGCCGTGATAGATGGCATTTTCCACAAGAGGCTGAAGGATAAGCTTAAGGCTGGCCAGGTCAGTGACATCCTCCCCTGCTTCCACCGTGTAGGTGAACTTGTTTTTATAGCGCATGTGCTGAATCATAAGGTAGTTGCGCACATGCTCCAGCTCGTCCCTGACCGTGATGATGCTCTTCCCCCTGCTGAGGCTGATGCGGAAAAACCTGGCCAGGGCCGTCACGACCCGCACTGCGTCGGACAGGTTTTCATTTTCAATCATCCATACAATGATGTCCAGGGTGTTATATAGGAAATGGGGGTTAATCTGTGCCTGGAGGGTATCGAATTCGCTCTTTCGTTTGGATTCATGCTCCGCCACAATATCGTCCATCAGCCTGCGTATCTGCCTGGCCATGTTCTGTATGGAATTGCCAAGATGCTGTATCTCATAGGAGCCTCCGCTTCTGACCTCTGTTTCCAGGTTGCCTGCCTCGATTTCATTTACAGATTTTTCCAGCTCCTTGATGGGGTCTGTTATCCTGGATGAGATATAGGAATTGATGATGGTCATGATAAAGAGAACAAAAGCAATCATGAAAATCACCAGAAGCTTTGTCTTGATGTTGTTCAGGGACACACCGTCAAGAGGCGTCACCCCCACCACCTTCCAGCCCGTGTATCCCACGGTCTTCACGGTGACAGTGCGTTTTACCCCATCCACGGTCTGCCGGTAATTGCCGTCCCTGAGGCCGGATACCTCCAGGTTGTTCTCCCGGACGATTCCCGAGTCAATCAGCTGGGCCTGGGGATGGTATATGATTTCCCCGCTGCTGCTAATCAGATAGACATAGCCTCCGTTTCCCAGGTTTACCCCGTCGAACAGCTGCTCCAGACTGCTGTAGCGGATATCAATCAGCAGGACGCCCTGGTCCGTGGAAGGGCCCTGGGTGATTTCAACCGCCCTTGACAGGGAGATAACCCACCGGTACTGGTTCTCGCTGCCGTCAAAGATGTACTGGACATGGGGCGTGGAAAAGTGCATGTTTTCCGTCTTTTCCAGGGAGGAGGTAAACCAGTTTTCCCCGGTAACGTCCACATTGGTCTTAAGACGGGCCGCCGGCACGGATTCCAGCAGCTTTCCTTCTTTGGACAACAGGGCAATATTCTCCACATTGTCCTTGTTGTTGTCGTAGAGAAGGGTCATCTCGCTTCCGATGGAGCCGCTTGCCAGGTCCGCATTCTTGACAACGCCGTAATACAGGGAATCCGACAGCTTCATCACGGTGCGCAGGTAATCCTCCATAGACCTGGTTATCTGATTAATCAGAATCTGGTTCTCCTCCCGGATGGTGGCGGACATCTGGCCCGACAGCCTGGAATACAGGGAAATACCTATAAATATACTGGCGGCCAGGGCCGTCAGCGTAAAGTAGATGAATATAATATACCGTATGCTGGCCTTCTGCAGCTTAATCCTCTGCTTCTCAAACAACATGTCCCCTGCTCCTTTACGCGGCCTGCCTCAGTCCCGTTGCACACGGCGGGACAGGCCTGCTGTATCTATTTTGCCCCTCTGAACTTTGTGGGCGAAACCCCAAAGCGCTTTTTAAACACATAGCTGAAATAGTTCTGCTCCTGATATCCCACCTTGGCCGCTATGACATAGGTCTTGTCGTCGGTCTTGTTGAGAAGCTCCACCGCCTTGTCCAGGCGGACCTGGGTCAGGTAGGCGGTATAGGCCTGCCCTGTCTCCTTCTTGAACATGGTGGAAAAATAGGCCGGACTCATGTGCAGCTGGCGGCATATTTTCTCCACGGACAAATCCGGGTCCTGATAATTGTCCATAATGTATTCCTTGGCCTTCTGGATGACCTGCTTCATGGTATTATCCCGTTCCTGGTTCATGGCCTGGTTCATCCTGACTGCGGCGGAAAGCAGCCAGTGGGCAAAGTCTTCCTTTTTCAGCATCCTGGGTATGACGGCAAAGGTATCTCCCTGCTCTTCCCCTTCCTCTGTCAGCTGGTCCAGGTCCAGGTCATACTGCTGAATCAGCTGGACAATGGAGCTGGACACGCTGAGCATATATGCCTGGCACTGCCTGAAATGCACCTTTGCATCGCTCATCTTATCCATGACCGCCTGTACCGCTTCCTCTATCTTCTCCCTGGGACCGAACTTGATGGCCGCAATAAGCTCCGCCTCATCCTTGCCGTCAAAACTCAGCTTTCCCCCGCTTACAGGCTCCACGTCATTGATGTAAATGGTGCTTCCCGCCCCCACAATTGCCTTATAGCCAAGGGCGTCCACGGCCGCCTTATAGGAACTGCTGACCTCCCCCAGGTTCTGGCAGCTGTGGCCGATGCCAATGGTGATGGGCACCTCCAGAATCTTCTTTGTCTCCTTGCAGATATCCCCCAGCACGTCAATGAGGCCGGTCTGGCTGTTATCCCCGTCAATGGCAGCAATAAGGGCCAGTTCAGACCAGGAGGTCCTGGAAGAGGTGAATACGGATGACCGGCAATAGTTTCCCAGCTTTTCCTCCACAATCTGCATAACTGAAATAGGAATCAGGTCCCTCTCCTTGTGGAGAGGCAGTATGTTCCCCTCCCTGATTTCCTCCGGCTCTATGTCAATGGCTGCAGCCACCCACTTCTTGGCTCCTGCCAGAGGAATGTCGTACTCCGCCAGTTTTTCTTTCAGTACCGGTCCGGGTACCGTGCTTCCCACCAGTTCGTTTAAGAACTGGTCCCTGAGAATGGGAAGGTTGCGTATATAATTTTCACGCAGCAGGTTCACATTCCGTTTCTGCTCAATCTCTTCGTCCAGATTGGATTTGATGCGCTTTAAAATAGCGGTCAGCTCCTCCACGTTCACCGGTTTCAGGATATACTCCGTCACATTCAGCTTAATGGCCTGCTTGGCATACTCAAAATCATCGTAGCCTGAAAAAATCACGATTTTCACTGAGGGGTATTTCTGCCTCACCCGTTCAGCCAGGGAAAGACCGTCCATAAAGGGCATCCTGATATCCGTCAGAATCACGTCCGGCTCCAGGGCCTCCACCTTTTCCAGGGCTTCCTCCCCATTCTCTGCATCTCCAACCACCTGGAAACCGGCTCCCGTCCAGTCAATTTTCCTGATGATGCTCTGCCTGACCTCTTCCTCATCATCCACCAGTATGATACGGTATAAATCCATACGTATGTCCCTTCCTTCTTAAATGTATGCCTGTTCCCCAGGATTCCACCTGTCCGCTCCGCCCAGCACCTTTTCCATGGTGTAGTCCTGTGCCTGCTCACAGGTAAGCACGGCCACCCAGTCCGGCCTGGGAGAGCCATGTTGCGGCGGTTGCCGGCCTGTTATATCCCGGTCCGCTGTATCCCGGTCCGCTGTGCCCCGGTCCGCTGTATCCTGGTCCGCTGTGCCCCGGTCCGCTGCTCCCGGTCCATAGCTTGCATATTCCCCGTAAAACAGGGTGGACCGCGCTTCCTTCTTATCCCAGTCATGCCATCCTTCACGGCATATATGGGGACCCAGATAGCAGTCAATGAGAACTGTCCTGGCGTAATCCCTCCAGGGCCGGCCCAGATAGACGCTTTCTCCGGCGCTGTTTCCCGTAAACCGGCAGCTTCTGAACACATACCCATATCTCTGGCCCCTGGGGGTGGATGCGGCAGTCACATATCCCTTTCTTTCTGCGTCCCTGCCAACGGAATATAGTTCGCATTTCTCAAAGTAGGCTGTGGCGCTGCCGAATATAAAGTCTATGTCCCCGCAGATAAAACAGTTCCGGTAGCAGTGGCGCCCGTTTATTCTGGGGGAAAACTGTTTTGGTCCTATAAACCCGTTCTTTTGGATTTCCTTTGGGGGAAGGGGGCCTGTGAAAAGTGTGTCCTGTCCTCCCAGCATCCGGCATCCCTCAAACAGAATCCTGTCCCCGTCCACATACAGGGCCAGAGCCTGTCCCGCCTCTTCCCCCGGACCCGCGCTGTTTTCAAAGGTCAGGTTCCTTGCGGTAAAATCATGGGTGTCCACCAGCACGCTGTAGGTGCGGAATGTCCCCCGCCTGCTTCCGTCTTCCATCAGCATGCCGGCAGACAGGCCGTATGTGATGACTGTGCTGTCCGCCGACTCACCCTCCAGTGTAAGGCGCGGCCTTCTGATTTCCAGCCGTTCCCTGTACACGCCCTTTTTTATGAATATGCAGGCCGGCGGCCCCTCTGCTTCTCCCAGCGCCGCCAGGGCCTCTCCTACTGTATCGTAATCACCACTGCCATCCCTGGCCACTGTCAGGCAAATAGCCTGCTTATCCTGCCCGTTCTGTCCATCTGATTCAGTCACCTGCAAGCCTCCTCTTCCCGGAGAGTACTGCTCCGTGAGATTTATCACAAGTATACCTCAAATGTATGGAATTGTCATCCCGGAGCAGAACCGAAATTCACCGGAAAACCCTTCCTGCCATGCTTATAGTTTCTCATAAGTATAAATAATATATCAATCATATTGTCCTGTACTACTAATATATGTTATGATAAGTCCGTAACCGGCAGACAGGCCGGCACCCATCACAAAGGCGTAAAACAAACACATAGATAAAAGAGGTATGATATATGGGCGGAATATTTGGTGTTGCATCAAAAAACAGCTGTACCCTGGACCTGTTTTTCGGAGTGGATTACCACTCCCATCTGGGGACAAAAAGAGGCGGAATGGCCGTATATGGCAGCCAGGGCTTTACAAGGTCCATCCACAACATAGAAAACACTCCCTTCCGTACAAAATTTGACGGGGATTTGGACGAGCTGGAGGGAACACTGGGCATCGGATGTATTTCCGACAATGAACCCCAGCCCCTTTTGATTCAGTCCCACCTGGGCAGCTTTGCCATAACCACAGTGGGAAAAATCAACAACGAGGCCGAGCTGGTGGCCTCAGCCTATGAAAACGGCCATATCCATTTTATGGAGATGAGCCATGGACGAATCAATGCCACGGAACTGGTGGCTGCCCTGATTAACCAGAAATCCACGTTGGTGGAAGGTCTTCTTTTTGCCCAGGAAAAGATAGAGGGCTCCATGTCCATCCTGCTGCTGACGCCGGAAGGAATCTACGCATCCAGGGATAAGTTCGGAAGGACCCCCATTGTCATCGGACACAAGGGCGATGCCTTCTGCGCCTCCTTTGAAAGCTTTGCTTATATTAATCTGGGATATACGGACTACAAAGAACTGGGTCCGGGCGAGATTGTATATATGACGCCTGAGAGCGTAGAAACAGTCAGCCCTCCCAGGGAAGAGATGAAGATATGCTCCTTCCTGTGGGTATATTACGGTTACCCCACATCCAGCTACGAGGGCATCAATGTGGAGAGCATGCGTTATGAATGCGGAAAGCTGCTGGCCAAACGGGATGAGGCGCAGCCCGAAGTGGTTGCCGGCGTTCCTGATTCCGGCATTGCCCACGCCATCGGGTATGCCAATGAATCCGGCATTCCCTTTGCCCGCCCCTTTATTAAATATACCCCCACCTGGCCCCGCTCCTTCATGCCGCAGAACCAGGGACAGAGAAACCTGATTGCCCGCATGAAGCTGATTCCTGTGGACTCGCTGATCCGCAATAAAAAGCTTCTGCTCATCGACGACTCCATTGTGCGCGGTACCCAGCTGGGAGAAACCACGGAATTCCTGTACCAGAGCGGGGCAAAGGAAGTGCATATCCGCCCTGCCTGCCCTCCCCTTATGTTCGGATGCCCTTACCTTAACTTCTCCCGTTCCACCTCAGAGCTGGACCTGATAACCAGAAGAATCATCCGGGACAGGGAAGGCGATGATGTGTCCCGTGAGGTTTTAAACAGCTATACAGACCCGGACAGCGCCAATTACAAAGAAATGATTGAGGAAATCCGCAAGCGCCTTGGATTCACCACCCTGCGCTACCACAGGCTGGATGACCTGGTGAAGTCCATCGGCATCTCACCGTGCAAGCTCTGCACCTACTGCTGGAGCGGCCGGAAATAGGGAATCCCCGGACTCTGATACGGCAGCGCATCAACCAGTTCCTACACCGGAATCTGATACAGCAGCGCATTACAGATGGCGGCGGCAACATTGCTGCCGCCTTTTCTTCCCTTTGCCACAATGTAGGGCGTGTCCTCAAGGGTAAGTATCAGTTCCTTTGACTGGACCACGTTCACGAATCCCACCGGTACGCCGATGACAAGGGCCGGAACAGCCAGTCCCTCCTTTATAAGCTCATAAATGCGGACCAAAGCCGTGGGAGCGTTGCCCACGGCAAAAATAAGGGGACGCCCCTGTAAGCCATAGAGCCTGGCCGCCTTTTCCATGCTGGCCACAGCCCTGGTGGTTCCCTGTGTCCCTGCCTGGTCCGCCACATCCTGGTCCGCCATGAAACAGAAGGCTTCCCCGCCCAGAGCGGACAGCCTTTTTTTGTTGATTCCGGACAGCCCCATATTGGTGTCCGTGACAATAACTGCCCCGGCTTTTAACGCCTCTATCCCTTTCCTGACCGCATGGCTGGAAAATACCAGGTTTTGTGCATAGTCAAAATCAGCCGTGGTGTGGATGGCCCGCTTGACGACCCGTTCATTTTCAGGCTCCAGCTGTATGCCCTGCAAGGACAGTTCCTCCTGTATGATTTCAAAGCTGCGCCTCTCTATATCCCCCGGCAGCACCTGTTCCAACTGTATGTCCGTCATACGCTTACGCCTCTCCTTTCCGCCTGATGCCCATGATTTTGTACACGGCATCCATATCCAGATTCTCCCTGAGTTCTCCTGCCAGCTTATCATACTGCTGTTCCCTGTAAGTGGGATAATCCATGTCCGCAGCCTGCTCCAGGGTCAGCCCCTTTGCCGCTGCCAGCGCCTCTGCCACTGCCCCGGCAATTCCGGGTCCGTCAAAGATTCCATGGACATAGGTACCATATAGATTCCCCCTGTTCCACCCATCCATCCTGGCCTGTCTGGACAATATCCCGTCCTGGCCTGTCTCCATCACATAATCCATGGGGCGGCATATCTCCGGCTCCCTGCGCCAGGAAACGATTCTGGCCGTGTCCGCAGCCCCTTCCTCCCGGTCAATGAACGTACGGCCCATATGAATCTCATACCCTGCAATGGATTTTCCGGACAGATTGCCCAGGCAGCCGTCCAGCTCGCCGAAGGCGCCTTCCACCTGGGTCCTTACCTTTTCCTCCTCAAACTCCGTTTTAAGGGGAAGAAGCCCCATTCCCTCCACCCGGGAGGGACGGTCCGTTTCCACGCCCTTAGCATCCTCCAGCACCTCTCCCATCATCTGGTAGCCGCCGCAGATTCCCCACACCGGCACCCTGCGGTCAGCCAGCTTAAGGATTGCCGCCTCCAGCCCGTTCTGACGCATCCACAATAAGTCGTGGATGGTACTCTTGGTGCCGGGGAGGATGACCATATCCGGGCTGCCAAGGTCGCAGGCCCTTGAAACATAGCGCAGGGACACTCCCGGAATTCCGGAAAATACATTAAAATCCGTAAAATTGGATATACGCGGAAAACGAATCACTGCCAAATCAACGGCAGCCGGAGTCCCTCTCTTTCCTGTCTCCAGCCGGCTGCTTAAGCTGTCCTCATCCTCAATGTCCACATCCATGTAGGGTATCACCCCTACCACGGGTATATGGCACAGGTCCTCCAGCATGGCAATCCCAGGCTCCAGTATGGTCCTGTCACCCCGGAATTTGTTGATGATTAATCCCTTTATGCGCTTTCTCTCTTCCTCTGTCAGAAGGGCCACCGTACCGTAGAGTTGGGCAAAAACGCCGCCCCGGTCTATGTCCCCCACCAGGAGCACCGGCGCGTCGGCCATGTCCGCCATGCCCATGTTCACGATATCATCGGTTTTCAGGTTGATTTCTGCCGGGCTGCCGGCCCCTTCTATGACTATGACATCATACTGTTCCTCCAGACGCCGGTATGAGGCCATGATATCGGGAACCAGCGTTTTTTTACAGGCAAAATAGTTCCTGGCCTTCATATTTCCCCTGGAAATCCCGTGGACAATGACCTGGCTTCCCACATCCGTGGTGGGTTTTAAAAGAATGGGATTCATGTCTGCATGAGGGACAATACCCGCCGCCTCCGCCTGTACGGCCTGGGCCCGTCCCATTTCCAGGCCTTCCGGTGTTATGTAGGAATTAAGGGCCATGTTCTGGGATTTAAAGGGAGCTGTCCTGTAGCCGTCCTGATGAAAGATACGGCACAGTCCGGCGGCCAGAATGCTCTTTCCCGCATTGGACATGGTTCCCTGAATCATGATTGGTTTAGCAGGTTCAGACATTGTTTCCTCCTCTCAAGCACCCGGGCCATTTCCCGGATAAGCTGTTCATTGTCCTGTTTCAGCTTCACACAGATACGGTAGCAGGAAGAATCCAGCCCCGGATAATTGGCACAGCTGCGAATCAAAATACGGCGCTGCAGCAGTTCCTGGTAAAGCCGGCCTTTTTCCGTGGTTCCATCCTCTCCCGGGTCCCTGAAAAACAGATAATTGGCCCTGGAGGAATATACCTTAAAACCCAGGTCCCGGAGTGCTGCAGCCAGCCGCTCACGCTCCTCCTTAATCACAGCTCTGGTATGCCCCACAAAATCCGTCTGACTAAGAGCCGCCACGCCGGCCCGCTGGGCCAGGCCCGACACGGACCAGGGCTGCCGGACTGCCTGCAGCCGTTCCAGCAGGCAGCGGTCACTGCAAAGGCCATAGCCCAGCCGCAGCCCGGCCATGGCATACAGCTTGGTAAATGCCTTCAGCACAAACAGATTCCCAAACCCGGACAGGTCAGGTATGACGGAATATACGTCTGAATCCTCCAAAAAATCACAGAAGCATTCATCCACAACCAGGAACGCCCCCAGACTTCCGCAGGTTTGCGCCAGCTGTTCCACGTCTTCCTTTTCAGCAGGTATTCCCGTGGGATTGTTGGGATTGCACAGGAACACAATATCATAGGGCTCTCCCCTCTCCGCCGCTTCCTTGATACAGCTGCACATGCCGGATATGTCCGGGGCGAATCCGGCGTCCTCCCTGAGATAATAATAGCTGGTCCTGCACCCTGCTGCTTTCAATGCCTGCTCATACTCGGAAAAGGTGGGAGCCGGGACAAGCCCGCGGCCGGGACGCAGCGCTGCGGCCAGGCCGAATATCAAATCAGCCGCCCCGTTTCCGCAGATAACCCACTCATCCCCCACCCCATGATGCCTGCCCAGGGCCTGCCTCAGTTCCCGGCACCGGCTGTCCGGGTACAGGCTGCATATTTCCTTGTCCAGGCAGTCCCTCAGCGTGCTCTTTACCGTTTCCGGCATTCCAAGGGGATTAATATTGGCAGAATAATCCATCTGTATGTCCTGGCTGTAAATGTCTCCGCCGTGCTGATATTCCATAATAACCTCCCATAGTGACCTTTCCTTTTGAAGATATAGTACGATAATTACCAAATGATATCACAGAAGCAGAAGCAGGACACCCAGACCAAGGACCATCACACCCTCTGTGAAAAACATAAGGAGGTTTGCCCGTCTTATGTCCGCTGGTTCTATCCTCCTGCCGTCATCCCCTATATAGGGCTTTTTGTGAAGCGTTCCAAAGTACCACGCATCCCCTGCCAGACGCAGATGGAGGGCCCCTGCACAGGCAGCCTCGCCGTGGGCGGAATTAGGGCTGGCATGGCGCTTTCTGTCCCGGAGGAACACCTTCCAGGCATGGACTCCGTCCATCCCGGGCAGGACCCAGGCTCCAAGGACCATCAGGACTCCGGTCAGCCTGGCCGGTATCAGATTGAACAAATCGTCCAGCCTGGCTGCACAGCGTCCGAAATACAGGTACCTGTCATTCTTATATCCCACCATGGAATCCATGGTGTTGACAGCCTTGTACAGCGCGCCTCCAGCCGGCCCTAAAAGCGCCATGAACAAAAAGGGGGCAATGACGCCGTCAGAGGCATTTTCAGCCACTGTCTCCACTGCCGCCCTGGCAATTCCGCCCTCATCCAGTACCGAAGTGTCCCTTCCCACAATCATGGACACATTGTATCTGGCCTCCTCTGTCCGTCCTGCCTCCAGGCTGCGGCACACCTTCATGCTCTCCGTGTACAATCCCCTGGCTGCCAGCATGAGACTGCACAGGAAACCTTCTGCCAGCAAAAGCACTGCCCAGGCCCTGGCCAGCAGCAGATGTTCCGCTGCGGAAAAAACCGCCCGGGGAATGCACCACCACAGAGCGCACATAGAGGCAGTGAGGAGCACACCTGCCCATGCTTCCCTTGTCTTTTCAGGACCAGGACACTGTATGTGCTCTTCTTTCCCATGGGGAACGCCCTGGCTGTCCTGATTCTCTTTCTGCTTTCCCGGTCCCGCTGCCCATTTTCTGAGCCGTGATTCCAGCCAGGAAATCATGGTTCCCATAAGGCGCACCGGATGGGGAAGCCATAAGGGGTCCCCCGCCATCCAGTCAATCACACATCCCGCCAGCAGGGCTGCTCCGTGAAATTTCCATATATCCAGCCACGTAATATCCATGTCTACCTACCTTGTCATTTAATCCGCATCCCTATCCCGCAGCACACCCGCCATACGGCCTTTGCCTCCCCGGCAATCCGGCAGCAGAGCCGCCCTGTCTCCTCCCTGTACAGCCGTTCAAAGGCATCTGCCGGCACAATGCCGCAGCCAATCTCATCTGTCACCAGGACACGGTCCGGCGGTCCGGCAGACAGTTCTTCCAGAAGCCGGTTCATGATTGCCTCTGCCCATCCCCATTCGGATTCATGGCCAATCGGGCCTGTGCTTCCCTCCATCACACGTCTGACAAAGAGATGGAAGTCATGGCAGAACCTTCCTTTCATGAATTCCTCCCAGGAAGCCTCTGAGCCCTCTGTCCAGACAGATACATCCTCCCCCTGTCTCCCAAGGTGCTGCCTGACAAACTCCTTCTTACCCTGGGAGCTTCCTCCTGTTACCAAGACCATTTCTACATTCCTCCCATCAATCCTGCTCTCAAAAGAACGGCTGCCGCCGCCAGCCCGGCCAGTTCGCAGATTTGCAGAAAGCATCCGGCCAAATCCCCTGTCACTCCCCCAAACTGGTTAACCGACATCCTGTAATACCATAAAAACACGGCCAGGTGGGTAAACAGTATTACCCATGCCGCTAATCCCGCCCCATGACAGCCCGTCCCAACGGCAGCCATGGCGGCTCCCAGGCAGCCAGCCAGCCACAGGACCAGCACCGCTGAATCTGTTTTCTTTTTGGCTGCCCCTCCAAATCCGGCCGCCAGTCCCTTTTTTTTCGCCTGGGGAAATGTGACCACGGAAAGACCGCTGAGGGCGCGTTCCATCACAAACACAAGGCAGGGAACCATGTAAAGAAAATATCTGTCCCCAGTGTCCTTCATCCGGGCAAGAGACAGGTACTCATAAAAGACGCCTGTGTAGAGCATCATGTATACCCCAAAGGAAATCACTGCAAATGCCCCCAGGTGCGGGTCTTTGAGAATCTCCAGCTTTTTGCTTCTGTCGCCGTAGGAGTGGACAGCATCCATGGTATCCATAAAACCGTCCATATGGATTCCTCCTGTCACCAGGATTGGAATAGCTGCCCCTATGAGGGCAGCGGCCGCCGTGGACAGATTCAGGACATCCAGGGCAAGATAGAGCCAGAGGCCCAGAACCGTTCCCTCTGCAATCCCCACCAGCGGGAAAAAGCACATAACATAGCGCATCCGCTCCTGGGTCCACTCCACAGCGGGCATGGGTATTTTGGAATACATGGAAACCGCAATGATACAGGAATAAAGTCCGTTCATTTTCCCTGACACTCCCTTCCTCTCAAATCACTCCCCTCCGGCAATATAATCCCTTCTGCCGCGGCTTGGGAAACCCTTGGTTTCCGGAGCACGGGAATGCCGTAAACCACCTCAGCCACCCGGTCGGAGGCAGCTGCCAGCTTCTGATTCAGACGTCCCATGAGACGGATATACTCCATTGTCTCCTGTCCGTAGCAGATTCCGTCCCGGTCCACTTCGTTTGTAACAATCACCATATCCTGCACCTGGCCTGCCAGGGAAATGATGTCCGCTGCAAGCTTGTCAGCCAGGTATGGGACCTGGTTTTTATCCTGGTTCCCATTCTGATTTTCATCCTGGCCTTTATCCTGGTTTTCTGACCGGTTTGATGGCTGCCGCTCCGCGCCTGCCGCGGCCTCTGCCGTACCATCTTCCCTGAACATCTCGTTGGCCGCCAGATTGGATACACACTCCAGCAAAAGGACTCTGTCTGTCCTGGAAGAAGCAGATGGACCTGCCTCATATTTTTCCAGCACCACATTTCCCACGTCCCAGGGTTTTTCTATGGTGATGAATTTCTTCCCGCTTCGAAGCATACGGTGCCGCATCACCTTATCCCTTCCCTCTTTTCCATATGCAATCATGGTAGCTACATAGAAACGGCGGGAACAGGGGGAATCCAGAATCAGTCCCTCTGCATATTCTGATTTTCCGCTGCCGCTTCCGCCTGTCACCAGAGTAATCATCCCTTAATCTCCTGCTCGTATTATATCAATCTTCTCATACACCAAACTTCTCGTTGCATCCATCTACTCATTGCGCCAATCTACTCATTGCATCCATCTTCTTATTGCGCCAATCTTCCATCATACAAGATGTTCATATGCCTCCACATGGATATCGTCAAAACTGCTCATCTGTGTATACACGGCAGCGGCCATGTCTAAAAGTGGGAACAGGGCCGCTGCGCCGGTGCCTTCCCCCAGACACATTCCCGCTGAAATGGCGGGTTTGAGTTCAAGCGCCTCAAGGACCAATGCCCCGGCAGGTTCAGCTGAAACGTGGGAAGCTAGAAGATATCCCTTTACATCCGGGCAGATTCTGACAGCTGCCAAAGCTGCTGCTCCTGTTATGAGCCCGTCCAGCACCACAGGAATACCGCAGGCAGCACAGCCAATGTAAAAACCGGTCAGGGCCGCCAAATCCAGACCGCCCACCTTGGACAGCGCGTCCACCGGGTCCTCCCCGAACGGCTTGTGGATACGGATGCCTTCCCTTATGACCTGCACCTTACGGCTGTAACCGGCTGTGGTGAGACCGGCTCCCCGGCCCGTCACCAGCTCAGGGTCCATATCCAGAAGAACGGAAAGAATGGCGCTGCTGGTAGTTGTATTTCCGATTCCCATCTCCCCGGAGCCGGCCAGCACATATCCTCTTTTCCTAAGTTCTGAGGCCATATTCACCCCGGCCTCCATGGCCTTCACTGTTTCCTCCCTGGTCATGGCAGGTTCCTCCAGAAAGTCCTTTGTCCCATACGCCACCTTCCGGTCCACTACTCCCGGAACCGCCTCATGGCAGGCCATCCCCACATCCACAGGAATCACATCTGCCCCTGCCTGTCTGGCCATAAGGCAGACGCATGAATTCCCCTGTGCCATGTTGCCTGCCACAATGGCAGTTACCTCCTGGCCGGTCTGGGTCACGCCTTCCTTTACAACGCCATTGTCTCCGCACATGACCACAATGGCCCTGGGATGCAGGCTGACTGCCAGGCTGCCGGAAGCTGCCGCGATGCGTATGATATCCTCCTCCAGGACCCCCAGGCTTTCCAATGGTTTAGCCACCTGGTCCCAGTGCTGTTTCGCCTGACGCCTGATTGCCTGGTCAATGGGCTTAATCGTTCCGATTGCTTCCCTCAATGTCATAGCTCATATCCCTTTCCATAATCCTTACCTTGTTTCTTTCCATATTCCACACACTGGTCCGCAAACCTTTGAACCAATTCCGGGCAGGACGGATAATAAAGATGGGGAAATCCGGCCATTACATGCCCCTCTGTCCTCATGCAGGGCCAGCAGCGGCTGCCATTTGGCTTGAGGGCCATCATACGGAATTCGTCCGCCCTGCACCTGCAGTCCCAGTAATGAAATTCGTGCCCCTTTATCTCCTCCCCTTCCGGCAGAAAGGGAAGGTCTTCATTGGGTCTAAGGGTTATGTATCCAAATCTGCCGGTCTTTCCGGCCCTGTATCCATGGCCTCTTAAAACACCTGCCATGGGATAATCCCTGCCGTCAGCACCTTCCAGGCTGTCCAGAAGATAAAGGTAGCCTCCGCACTCCGCCAGAACAGGCATTCCCGATGCAGCCGCAGCAGCCACCGAATCCCGCATGGACCTGTTTGCAGCCAGCGCCCCGCCATGATTTTCCGGGTAACCTCCGCCCAGTATCATTCCGTCCAGCCCCCCGGGCAGCTCCTTCTGATGAAGCGGGCTGAAATACACCAGCTGGGCCCCGGCCTCTTCCATGGCTTCCAGATTATCCCCGTAATAAAAGCAAAATGCCTCATCCCTGGCAATTCCCAGGCGGAACCGCGGTCCGGCTCCCGGTGCCGGCTGCATACGGCACCCGGTTTCCGACCCTTCCCGGGTTTCAGCCCCATTATCCCCATTATCCAATCCGGAATTTGAAGTGAGTTTATTTCCCTCCTCACTTACATCCCAGCCCTCTGCATCAGCAGCAATCTTTAAAAGCAGCTCCCATTCCAGATTTTCATCCATCCGGTCCGCCAGCTGCTCCAGTTGTTCCCTGATTCCCTCTATCTCATCCGGAAGCACCAGTCCCAGATGCCTGCTTCCCACTTGAAGGAATTCCAGTTCAGGCAGGTATCCTATGACCGGAATCCGAAACCGTTCCTCCACCATTGGCTTTATGCGGTTATATATCATGGGAGACATGCGGTTGAAAAAGATACCCTTTATGTTGTTATTTATTTTATCATGATTCCCGCTGCGGCCAGAACTACCGGCATGGTCCCCAGTCCCGCCGTCCGTTCTGTGAGTTTTTTTCTCGCGATATTTTTCCTCATTCCCTTCCTGCATCTTGTATTCTGTCTCTGCTCCGCATTCCATATCATGGCAGACGTCACCGCAGGATTTATTATGAGTTTTTTTCTCATTATCATTTTCTACTGCCGCATCATACTCCAAAAAACCCTGAATCAAAGCCATCAGGGACAAGCTGGCCCCTCTCCCATCCACCACCAGAATGGCCGGAAGGCCGAGAAGGCGGCCAATCTCAAAGGAGCTGCCGCGGACAGACACGCCGCCCAGGCCGTCAAAATATCCCATGACACCCTCTGCCACCACAAAATGGCGCTCCATGCTGCGGCGCAATTTCCGCCTCATATGGGCTGGGGTTTCAAAAAAGCTGTCCAGATTGCCGTTTTCAACTCCCAGCACCCTGCGGTGGAACAGGCCGTCGATATAATCCGGGCCGCATTTAAATGCAGCCGGATGATATCCCTTTCTCTTAAGCAGAGCCAGCAGGCCGCAGGTCACCATGGTCTTCCCGCTTCCGCTCCCCGGAGCAGCTATCATAATTCCTGCCATTGCAAATCCCCCTCGTCCTCTTTGGGGCCCTGCATGACTGCCACATATACCGGATTCCGGGCCTTGGGCATATGGTAGCTTCCCACTGTATCCACAGGCGCCGCCCATACCTGGGTAATTTCTGCTGAAGCAAATCCGAATTCCTTCATGCAGGCCAGAATCTCGCCCACTGTCTCCAGTGTAATGGCATTTGCCACAATTCTCACACGGGGATTGGCCTCCAGAAGGGCTGCCACGATTTCACGCATATGGCCGCCGCTTCCGCCGATAAATGCATGGGTAGGCGGTTCCAGTCCCTTCATAGCTTCCGGCGCCTCGCCTTCCACAATGTGAAACCCCATCCAGCTTCCGTGGAATTTCTGGCAGTTGGATTCAATCAGCTGCAGGGCTTCCCTGTTCCGCTCAATGGCATAGACCTGTCCGCTGCCACCCCGGCTGCGTATCTCCATCCCCATCTCCACTGCCACGGAGCCGGTACCGGCTCCTATGTCATAGCACACGGCCTGGGCGCCGATACACAGCTTTTCCAGGGATATCCTGCGGACCTCCTTTTTTGTCATAGGCACCTGCCCGCGGATATAGTCGTCATCCTCAGGGCCTGCCTGGGGATAAAGCTGTCCTTCTGCCGCCTCTGTGTTTTCCACCAGCACACAGGCCAGACTTCCAAAGGGAAGGCGCTCGTCCTCCATCAGAAGCTCTGCAGGCGTCATTTCCCAGGCAATGCGCTCGTCCTCATATGAAAAGTTCTCTCCCGCCCATATGGTCACGTTGCTCATTCCGCTGCTGACCAGCTGACGGCACAAATCCGGTACGCTGCCCGCCCCGCCCAGCAGGATGAAGCAGCTTCTGAAGCTGCGGATATGGGCAACCACATCACAGTCCCTTCCGTGGCTGCTGACCGGATGGACATTCTGCCAGCTCTTGCCTAACCTGGCGCAGAAATAGGACAGGCTGGACACGCCCGGAACAAATTCCACGTCCCACCCTTCCCGGAGAAATGCCTTTGCAGCTGCCTCGGCCCCGCTGTAAAAACCAGTGTCCCCTGAAAGCACCAGGGCTGCTTCGTCCCATCGGAAACTGCCCAGCCACTGTACCATCTCACTGGGCTTATAGGCTGAAAACACCCGCTTTTTGTCGGTGTAGGCGCTGACGCTCTCCAGCATCCGGTCCGCCCCCATCACCACCTGGGCTGCCTCCAGGCAGTCCATTGCCCGGCCCGTAAGCTGGTCTTCTCCTCCCATCCCTATGCCCACAAGATATACGATTGGTCTTAAATCATCCATATATGGTTCATCTCTTTTCATGGTCCATCCACTCCTTTACCTGTCCCTTTATCTCCTCCAGGGATACGCCTTCTCCGCTGCCCGGCCTGTCAATCACCACTGCCGCTACACCGGCCTTCTGGGCCGCTCTCATCTTCTCTGCAAAGCCTCCGGCTGCGCCGCCGTCCTTGGTCACCAGATAAGCGCACCCATATTCCCTGAGCTGCACCAGATTCATTTCCTCTGAAAAGGGGCCCTGCATGGCGATAATATGGCGTCCTTCAAATCCCAGGCTTCTGCACAGCGCCACAGCCTCCGCCGAGGGCAGGACCCTGGCATAAATCCTTTGCTGGTAATTTTCTATTTTAGTGTACGCAGCCAGCTCCTTGCTGCCCGTTGTCACCAGGATATTTCCCGGCACAGAAGACAGCCATGCGGCTGCGCTTTCCACATCCGGCACATGGACCACATCCGGCATATAAGCTGCCCCCGGTTCACGCAGGCACCTTATCAGCCGCAGTCCGGCTCTATTGGAGCACGCCTTCCTTATGTTTTCCGTCACTTCCACTGCATAGGGATGGGTGGCGTCAATGACCAGCGCCGGCTGCAGCTCATAAAGCATCTGCTCCATCTCCGCTGCGTCCAGACGTCCCTGGCGTACTTCCATACACCCGGCATGGTCCATCTTCCATATATCCTCCAGCAAATCCCTTCCATAATCCGTGGCCACACAAATCACAAAGGGCTGTCCCGCCTCCTGAAGATACTCAGCCAGCTGCCTTCCCTCTGTGGTTCCGGCAAACAGCAGGATGTTCCTCTTAATTTCCTTCATACCTGTAACCTCGCGGCGTAACCATGTAGGGCCCAATCTGCCTGGTATGGGAATTGCCGATGTAAACCGTGGTAAACATGTCCGCCTGGCGGTCCTTCAGCTCATCCAGGGTAAGGACCTCCATCCCTTCCCCTTGCCTGCCTATATTCACAGCCAGTCCGCATACCGTATTTCCCGCCCTGTACTTAAGAATCCTGCCGCATGCCTGACGGAAATAGTCAGGACGTCCCTTGCTGGCCGGATTATACAGGCATATGACAAAGCCTGCCCGGGCAGCGGCCTCCACCCGGTTCCATATATCTTCCAGGGGCGTAAGCCGGTCGCTCAGGCTAATGACCGCAAAATCATGCATCAGAGGGGCTCCCAGTATTGCGGCCCCTGCACAGGCAGCAGTGATGCCAGGCACTATCCTGACGCTGACGCCTGGATACTGTTCCGCCAGTTCCAGTATAAGACCGGCCATTCCGTAGACCCCTGCGTCCCCGCTGCATATCATGGCTGTATTCTTTCCCTCCAGGCAGCATTCAAATGCCCTGCGGCACCGTTCCTCCTCCCTGGTCATGGCGGTGGTCAAAAACTCCTTTTGGGGGAACAATCCCCTTACCAGGTCCACATAAACCGTGTATCCGGCAATGACCTGGCACCGCTCCATGACTTCCAGGGCCTGTCCTGTCATCTGTTTTCGCTCTCCGGGTCCCATTCCCACCACATAGAGTGTTCCAGGCTCCTGTTTTCCGGAGACAGCATCCCTTCCGGCACGGAATCCGGTGGTGAAGGCAGGGTCGTAAAGCCTGGAACGCTCGTAGCTGCTCTGGGCCACGGAATCTCCCACTGCAATCAGCGCGGTCTTATGGATTCCCTCCCGGTGTGCCGCCTCCTTTAAGGTGGCTACCGTGCACCGGACCACCTTCTCATCCGGCCAGGTTGCCTTATATACAATGGCAGCCGGTGTATCCCCCGGATACCCGCCCTCCATCAGTTCTGCGGACAGCTCACCTGTCATACCGGCGCTCAGAAATATCACCATGGTACTGCCGTGGGACGCAAAGCGCCTGATGGATTCCCGCTCCGGCACCGGCGTTCTTCCCGCCATCCTGGTTATGACCACGCTCTGGCTGATGCCGGGCAGGGTATACTCCATCCCCAGTGCCGCGGCAGCTCCGCAAAAGGAACTGACCCCGGGGCAGATATCGTACTCTATCCCTCTGGCATCCAGACAGTCCATTTGCTCCCGTATGGCGCCGTAGAGGCAGGGGTCCCCGGTATGGAGGCGCACCGTGGTAAGCCCGTCCCTCTCCGCCTGCTCCATCACTTCCATGACCTGTTCCAGGTCCATGGATGCGCTGTCATAAATCCTGGCATCCTGCCTGGCCCAGTCCAGAAGCTCCCGGTTGACCAGGGAACCTGCATAAATAACCACATCTGCCTCTGCCAGAAGTTTCTGTCCCCGGACCGTAATCAAATCAACTGCGCCCGGACCTGCTCCTACTATATGTATCATCTTGTTCCGCCTTTCATCCATTCCTTGTTCTGTCCGTAAAGTACATAAGCAAATCATCTGCACCGGTGGTTTTTCCCAGTATTCCGCGCTCATTGGTAAATACAATGGCCTCCGCCCTCAGGCGTTCACCGGCCCGCCGTTTCAAATGCTGTTCCAGCCGTTCCGTCACCCGCTTCATTACCTGTTCACGCAGGCCATCCTCTGTTTCCAGAAGGCTCAGCCCCTGGTCCACGGTCACTGCTTCCAGAATCTGTTCTGCCAGTTCTCTTCCTGCACCGCAGGCAGCTCCATGGGCTGCCAGGATTTCCATTCTCCCATCTGCCCAGGAGGAATGGGTATTCATAATGCCCGCAGCCAGTTTGATGAGCTTTCCGCCGTGGCCTATGAGCAGTACGGCTTCAGCCCCTTCCTCCACTGCCATGTCAATGGTACTGCCTATAAAGTTGCTGCATTTCACAGCCTGCCCGAGGCCAAGGCCAAGCACGTTGCCGACAAAGTTCTCGCCATAATTTCCGGGCGTCACCAGAAGAATCTTTTCTCCCTTCCTGATTCTCTGCCTCAGCTCCAGCCGGATGGTATCCAGAAGGGCTGTCTCGCTCATGGGCTCCACCATTCCGCTGGTTCCCAGAATGGATATGCCCCCCTGGATTCCCAGGCGGCTGTTAAAGGTCTTATCCGCCACCTTAATGGCCCCGGGTACACGTATTTCGATGAAAAGAATCCCTTTGAAACCGGATTCCCTGCAAACGCCTGCCACCTGACTGAATATCATCTGCCTGGGAACCGGGTTGATGGCGGTTTTCCCCACTTCACAGCTCAAACCGTCCTGTGTCACCCTTCCCACTCCCACTCCGCCGGATAAATTCAGGCAAAATCCGTCCTCCTCATACACATAATCCCCACCGGTATCTGCATCATCCTTCCCTGGCATCCGGACCACGGAATACACCATAAGCCCGTCCGTCACATCCGGGTCATCGCCTGCATCCTTCCTGACTCCGCAGGAGACATATTTTTTTCCTGTCTCCATTTCCTCCACCTCCAGGTCCAGACGGACTCCCTTTGGGGTTGTCAAGGATACCTGCTCCATTCTTCTGTCCTGCAACAACATAACGGCAGCTGCCAAGGAAGCCGCTGCCGCACAAGTACCTGTGGTGTATCCCCATCTCAATTTTTTCTGATTCTTATAGATGTACGAATCTCCCATAGTATCACCCGCTGTCCAACATCTGACTTTTAAACTATGGAAAAAAGTATATCATATTCAACTGTATTTCTCAATGTCTAATTTCTCCGGCGCATCCCCGCAATCACTGAACACTGCGGAAAGCAGCCGTCCGGACCGGCTCCAGCGCTGCGGCCACTGTCACGCCCTCCCCTGCCCGTTTATGTATCAGAAGACTTCCTCCCCTAGCCGCACAGGACCGTTCACAAACATTTCCCACGCCCACCGCGGACCTTACAAACCCGGATTCCTCAAATACCCCTTCCACCGCCTGCAGTTCTTCGGATGTAAAAGTCCGAAGCTCCCATCCATACCTGCCAGCCAGCTGCAGCACCGCCTCCTCCCGGGCCTTTATATCAATGGTGGCCAATGCCTTTACCGCCGCCAGGTCAATGCCTTCATCCTCCAGCGCTTCCAGAACACGGCGTTCCAGGACATCCGGCGAAGTTCCCTTTCTGCAGCCCACGCCCACCACAACCATCTTTGGAACCAGGCGGAGGAAGGATGGCATTACGGCCCCCTCCAAAACCGCATCCGTTTCCCGGACCCTTTCCTTTTCCCCGGCTGCTTCCATTTCCCCGGCTGCTTCCGTTTTCCGGACCGCTTCCGTTTCCCGGACCGCATCCCCGGCCTGTGCCGCTGCCGGCCTTTCACTGTTTCGGAATGTAATCCATATGTTATGCCTGCATGTAAAATACCGGCATATATTATGCCCGGCAATGCATTTTCCCAGGCGCCGGTGGTCATCCGTTTCCACAGCCCCTTTACACTCTGTATCGCAAAAAAATCCCACCTTCCCGCCTTCCAGCAGCCAGGCGGAAATCTGTTTTGCCTTTTCCCGGTCCGTGATACAGAGGCCGCTGCGGGCCGCAAAGACATCCACTGCAAACACGCCGTTGACATCCGTTGCCGTGGTTATGACCGGTATGCCCTTCAGCCAGCCCGCCATCTGTTCCGCCAGCTCATTGGCTCCCCCCACATGGCCTGACAAAAGGGGAATGCAGAAATGCCCGGCCTCATCGGCAGCCACCACAGGCGGGTCTGTCATCTTATCCCGGACAAAGGGCGCTATGGCCCTGACTGCAATGCCGGCTGCGCCGATGAAAACCATCGCCCTTTTCTGTTCAAACATGGACCCGGTCCACTCTGAAAGGGACTTGTCCTGAGGCAGGATTCCCTCACACTCCCATTCCGGCTTCCAGAAGCGCCGCGGCGCATATCCTGCGCACTCTGTTCCCGATTCCCTGAACCGGCTGCACAGCAGGCGGCATACTCCGGCGCCCCTTGCTGTAAAGCAGATTATCCCTATCTTCATTTCCGTCTCCTTTGTATCTTGCCTGATTACAGATATAAAACAGTATATCGGAAAATCATTCCTGCTGCAATGCCTCTTTCTTAAGTTCCCGTTTGCGCTTGGTGATAAGTCCCCCTATCTTTCCGCTTTCCTTGGCTGTCAGGCTTCTCCATCCGCCTTCCATAACCTTGGCATCCAGTCCCAGTTCCTGGGCAATCTCAAACTTAAGCTGGTCCTGTGCGCTCAGGTCATGGGGATTAAAGGCCTCATTTTTCTTAGACTTTCCCATATAGGTTCTTGCTCCTTTCTTACTGATGCAAATTAAGTACAAATGGATTATACCCAGGCAGGGGCCTGCCTATACCGACTTACAACTTATTCCAATTGCCCTTGCAATTTAATTTGTTGTATATTATACTGAACCTATATGGATTGTTTCATAACGTACCGTGACAGGATAATTTATATGGCTTTTGTTACCCTGTTGTCATACAAAAGAAAGGAAGGGCACCGTGAACATTGCAGTCATCGACGACTCTATAGATGAAGCTCGTCAGTTAGCCGGCTTTATATCCACCTATTGTTCTGACACACATACCTGCCAGCAGACGACCATCTTCAATACAGCCGCCGACTTCCTTCGCTGCTGGCAAAAGGGCAGCTTTGACCTTATATTCATAGATATCTTTCTCCGGAATGAGACTTCCGGCATCCGTATTGCCGAAAAGGTCCGCAGGGATGACGAATCCTGCACCATTGTATTCACCACCAGCAGCACGGATTTTGCTCTGAAGGGCTTTGAGGTCCGCGCCCTGGACTATATGGTTAAGCCCATCCGCTATGAGAAGTTCAGCCAGACCATGGAGTATTTTAAGTCAGTGACCCGCAGAAAGCAGAGTCACTATATAGAAGTAAAGGAAAGCCGCATCATGGTGAAGATTCCCATCGACGCCATCCTTTACACAGATTACTCAAACCACTACATACAAATCCATCTTCCGGACAAGACGGTCCGAACTTATATGCGGTTTGAAGATTTTTCCGGTATGCTCCTTGCCTACTCCCAGTTCCTATGCTGCTACCGGAATTGCATCATCAATATGGACAAGGTATTCTCCATGGAGAGAGCCGAGTTCATTTTGACAACCGGGGAACATCTGCCTATTACCAGGACCATGCGGTCGCAGATTCATCAGCAATATGCAGATTACCAGTTCTCCAGGCTAAACGGAGGCGTCTGATGGGCTTTGCACAGCTACAGCTGATATGTATGATTTTGGCTGAAATCATATTCATCATTGTTCCCTTTCTGGCAGTATTCCAAAAGGAGTGGCGGTATACTATGCCAAAAACCGCAGGTATTCTTATGGGATACCTGTTTTTTGTATACTTTCTGTGTCTTTCCTGCTTCCGTCACTTTCTGAATCAGCCCTGGTTAGAGCTGGCATGGGCCTGCACCACCATGACCACCAACATACTGGTGTGCAAATGGATGGTGCGGACAGACTGGCCTGTGACCATCTATTCCCTCTTCCTTTTCAAGAACTTCACGGACACCGCCGGATACTGCGCCGACCTGTCCAATGCCTCTGCCTCCCTTCATGAGAGCAGTTCCTTTATCACAGGGGACGAGCTGTTAAGCAGCCTTATTTTTCTGTTTCTCATGGTCTGGGCGGCCTATTACATCCTGCACAAATACCTGACCAAGGCAGTGGAATACACACGGCTTCTTCCTGTATGGAACTATCTGGCTGCCATTCCGGTGCTCTTTTTCATCATGTTCCGCCTGGCATCCCGCTCCCTGTCTCCTGTCCGCATGCTTCAGTATCATCCTGACATGGTCTTTTTTGCTGTCTGCTGGTTTGCCTGTATTTACACAGTCCACTATGTAAGTCTGAGGATTTTGTCACGGCTGGCCGAAAGCTATGCGGCCAAGGAGCAGTACCGCACCACCCGGCTGCTGGCCAGTGTCCAGAAATCCCAGATGGCCACGCTGCAGTATAACCTGGAACAATTCAAAAAAGCACGCCATGATTACCGCCATCATCTCATCACCCTGAAAGGGCTGCTGGAACAGGGAGAAACAGAATTCGCCCTGGAGTACATCAACGACTATCTAGGCTCCTACAAGACCCTGGACACCACCCAGTACTGCCAGAACCCCTCCTCCAATGCCCTGCTCAATTATTACATACAGACCGCCCAGTCCCAGGGGATTTCCGTGAATTCCTCCATATCCCTGCCCCAGAACCTTCCGGTTCCGGAGATTGACTTCTGCACCATCCTGGGCAACCTTCTCTCCAATGCAGTGGAGGCATGCCAAAGGCAGACCCTGGGCACCCCTTCCATCACCATCAACATCGGACAGGCCGGAGAGTCCATGATTGCCATGTCCATACAGAACACCTATTCCCACCTCATACGGATGAAGGACGGACGCTTTCTCTCCTCCAAGCGTGAGGATATGGGAACGGGCACCACCTCTGTCCGGTATCTGGTGGAACGGTATCACGGCATCTTAAAATTTGACTACGGCAATGGAATCTTCGAGGCATCCCTGCTTCTGAACCCTGCTATGAAATAGTCTCTTCCAGGCTGCTGATTCGTATGGAGCCAAAGATTTCATCTATGGCTGCCTCCATTTTCTTATCAAACCGGCCGAAAACCATGACGCTGCGCCGGAATAGACATCCCTGTGTCCCTCCCTTATTTTCCCCGTTCTCCTCCGGGCCGTATGTAACGGATGCCCCGGCAGGCGGTATCCTTAAGCGGACACGTATCTGCCAGTATCCCTCATAACCCTCCGATTCCCCGCCGTATGTCACACACGGAAGAATCAGGTCCATCTCATCCGCATCCTGGTCCACCAGATAGCACTGGTATACGGGTTTTCCCTCTTATCCCCTGTCCCGGACCAGCTTTCGCTGTCATAGTTATATTCATAAAAACGGCGCCACGGTTGGTACGCCGGAACCGTCACCTCCCCTGTCCATACATTGTACTCCAAACATCAGGGGCAGATTCCCCTGTTGGCGCCATAGTCAAATACGGCGCCGCACCCGCTGCATCGCACCTTCATGCCGTCCCCTTCCTGCTGCACCGCAGCCTGTGTCCGGTCCTGTTTTTCCTTTTTGTTCCAGTATAGCACGGAACCCGGCACGGTCACAAGCTGATATGGTAATTAAGCATCAAAAAACTGGCTATGGGCCAAAACCCATAACCAGTCCTGATGAATTCAAATCTTATTCTTCTGTGTACTGTGACATTGCATCAATATCCACGTCTGCCACGTCTGCATCCTGTGCAGCAGGCGCCATCATAGCCTTGATGCTTAAGCTGATTTTGTGGTCTGCCTCGTTAAAGTCCACCACTCTGGCCTCAATCTCCTGGCCGATTCTTAAAACATCAGCAGGCTTCTCAACATGCTCCCTGGAAATCTGGGATACATGAAGCAGCGCATCCACGCCTGGCTCCAGCTCAACAAATGCGCCGAAATCAGTCATACGTGCCACACGGCCGTATACCACGTTGCCAACCGCATACTTGTCAGCCGCATTGACCCATGGATTAGCCTCCGGGAACTTAAGGCTCAGGGCAATCTTCTCTCCCTGGATATCCTTAATCAGTACCCTTACCTGGTCGCCTGCCTTGAATACCTTCTTAGGATTCTCAACACGGCCCCAGCTCATCTCGGAAATATGAAGAAGTCCGTCTGCACCGCCCAAATCAATAAATGCGCCAAAGTCAGTCACATTCTTAACTATACCCTCAACGGTATCGCCTGGCTGGATTCTTGCGAACAGTTCTTCCTTCAGCTTCGCCTTCTGTGCAACCAGAAGCTGTTTCCTGTCGCCGATGATTCTTCTTCTCTTAGGATTGAATTCTGTGATAACAAAATCAATATCCTGTCCCGCATACTTGGACAGGTCCTTCTCATAGCTGTCAGATACAAGGCTGGCCGGGATGAATACCCTTGCGCCCTCAACCTCAACGCTTAAGCCGCCGTCTAATACCTGTGCTACCTTTGCTGTCAGAACCTCCTGGTTCTCAAATGCCTCTTCCAGACGCTTGTTGCCTCTGTCAGCTGCCATACGCTTATAGGATAAGGAAACCATGCCTACGCCATCATTAAGCTTAATGACCTTGGCTTCCATCTCTTCACCAATCTGTACTTTTGTGGTCAAATCCACGTTGCTGTCGTTGCTGTATTCGTCCCGTGTGATGACACCCTCGGACTTATTACCTGCAATACTCAGTATTATCTCATCTTTGCTGACTTCGATGACCTGACCGGTGACTATCTCTCCTGTACGTATTGGTTTGGTTGATTCTTCCTCTTCCTTTAATAACTCTGCAAAACTTTGCTCTGCCATTCTGGTATGAACCTCCTCAATAATTTTTCTTGGGGTGGATGCCCCAGCTGTAATACCTACGCTGCGCACAGAAGATACACTGTCAGGATCTAAATCGCCGAGTGTCTGAATGTAAAAGGTGTCTTTACACTCCTTGAGGCATATCTCGTAAAGCTTCTGGGTGTTGGAAGAATGCCTGCCGCCAATCACAATCATGGCGTCCACCTGCGAAGCAATTCTTGCTGCCTCCACTTGTCTTTCCTGTGTTGCATTGCAAATCGTATTTAAAACACTACTATCATAACCCTTTTTTAAAAATTTTTCAACTAATTCTTTAAATTTGTTGTAATTAAATGTCGTTTGGGACACGATACATAACTTTCGGCCCTCCGGCAGACGGTAGTTATCTACCCCCTCCCCATCCTTTATAACCGTAGTATGTTCATTCCCCCATCCCTTGATTCCTTCCACCTCAGGATGGTCCGGACTTCCGATGATGACCACTGCCTCCCCGGCCGCGGAATGCTCCGCCACAATGCGGTGTATTTTCTTCACAAAGGGGCAGGTGGCGTCCACGACGGCCACGTTCCGCTCCTTTAAAATCTCGTACACATGCCGGCTGACGCCGTGGGAACGGATGATGACCGTCCCCTGGTTCCGGGGAAGGGCTCTCAGCTCCTCCTCTGTTTCCAGGACCATGACGCCCTTATCCGACAAATCCTTTACCACCTCTTCATTGTGGATAATGGGACCGTAGGTATAGATGGGGCCGGACGTCCTGCCGCTCTTTAGGGCTTCTATCTGTTCATAGACCTGGTCCACAGCCCGTTCCACGCCAAAGCAGAAACCGGCGCTTTTTGCTACTGTTACTTTTCTGTCCATGGCTATCCCTCATACCCCCGCTCCCTGGCTATGCGTATGATGGAGTCCACCACCTGGTCAATGGTCATGTGGGAGGTATCAAGGAGCAGGGCATCCTCCGCCTGCCTTAAAGGCGAATTTTCCCGGTGCATGTCCCGGTAATCCCTCTCCTCTATGTCCTTCTCAATTTCCTTAATATCCCTTGCCTCCCCCTTTTCCTCCAGTTCCCTGAACCGGCGTCTTGCCCGGATTTCCACGGAGGCTGTCAGGTAAATCTTGGCAGGCGCATCCGGCAGCACGCAGGTGCCGATATCGCGGCCGTCCATGATTACATCCGCTTCCCTGGCCAGCTGCTTCTGAAGCTGAACCAGTTTCTGCCTGACCGGTGCGTACACTGACGTGGCAGACGCCATGCGGCCCACTTCCTCCGCCCGTATGAGTCCGGATACGTCCTCTCCGTTTAAAATCACCTGCTGGGCCCCGTCCACATAGCGGATGGTGACCTCCACCTGACCGCATGCCCTGGCTATGGCCTCCTCATCCTCCGGCGAAATACCCTGTCTGATAAAATACAGGGCCATGGAACGGTACATGGCTCCTGTATCCACATACACGAATCCCAGCTTTTTAGCAGCCAGCTTTGCAATGGTGCTTTTACCGGCCCCTGCCGGACCGTCAATGGCAATATTGAAATACTCCATGTGTTGCATTCTCTCCTGTCCTGTGTTCATGTAATTGATTCTATTCATGTATCCTGCTGCGCCCAAACCACGGTCCGCGCCCATACCACGGTCCGCGCCCCTGGCGCTATAATGCCGCGGCCTTCCCGGCCGCCCAGCCCGTGGACCAGGCAATCTGCAGGTTGAAGCCGCCGGTCACTGCGTCCAAATCCAGTATCTCCCCTGCGAAATACAGGCCCCTTACCTTCCTGGACTCCATGGTGGAGGGATTTATATCCTTTACGGATATGCCGCCCTGGGTTATGATGGCTTCCTTATAGCCCCTGAGTCCGGTCAGAGTAAACTCCAGGGCCTTGGTGGCTTCCGCCAGACTGCGCCGCTCCTCCCTGGTGACCTCATTCACCTTTTTATCCGGGTCCACGCCGCTGCGGTCAATGATAACCGGAATCAGCTTTGCCGGATAAAGATGGTTCAGGGCATTCTTAAACTGCTTGTTCCGGCTGTCCGAAAAATCCCTGAGAATGCGCTCGTCCAGCTGCTCCCAGGACAAGGCCGGCTTCAAATCAATCGCCAGGCGCAGAGGCCGCTTCCTTATGGCCCTGGCGCAGAAGGAACTGGCGCTTAAAAGCACGGGGCCGCTGACCCCGAAATGGGTAAACAGCATTTCCCCGAATTCCCGGTATAATTCCTTTTTTCCGTCGTATACAGCAGCCTCCACATTTTTAAGCGAAAGGCCCTGCAGCTCCCTGGCTGTCTCCGTCTCCCTCACCTCAAAGGGAACCAGGGCCGGGGACAGCTCCGTAATCCGGTGTCCGCTGTCAGCGGCCCACTTAAGGCCGTCGCCGGTGGAGCCGGTGGAGGGATAGGACAGTCCGCCGGTGGCCACGATAACCCGGTCTGCTGTCTGTATCCTGCCGCCGGCGCGCACGCCCTTACACACATTATCTTCCACCACCAGTCCCTCTGTCTTCTGGTTCAGGCACACCCTGACCCCTGCCTGTTTCAAAAGGCCGGACAGGGTGCTGATGACGTCTGACGACTTGTCGGACTGGGGAAACACCCGGTTTCCCCGCTCCACCTTAAGGCGCAGTCCCGCCTGCTCCAGCAAATCCATCATGTCCCGGTTGGTAAAACCGTAAAAACTGCTGTACAGGAATTTGGAATTGCTTACCACGGAGCCAAGCAGCTCCTCCATATCGCAGGCGTTAGTCACATTGCACCGTCCCTTGCCTGTGATGAACAGCTTCTTGCCCGGCTTTTCATTCTGTTCCCACAGCTCCACGGCCGCGCCTTCCCTGGCCGCAGCTATGGCTGCCAGCATGCCGGCAGCCCCTGCGCCAATCACAATTACATGGTTTGTCTCACTCATTTGTCTGTCTTTACTTCCTTAATTTTCTTTTCCAGGGCATCCACCACGGTCTGGAGGACCTTTACCCTGGCGTATCGTTTGTCATTGCCCTCCACCACAATCCATGGGGCATAGGTGGTGGAAGTACGTATGAGCATCTCATTGACCGCCTCCTCATACTGGTCCCATTTCTCCCGGTTGCGCCAGTCCTCATCCGTAATCTTCCACTGCTTGGCAGGATTGGCCTGGCGCTCCTTGAACCTGCGCTCCTGCTCATCCTTGTCAATGTGAAGCCAGAATTTAAGGACCACAGCGCCTGCATTGGCCATGTGGGATTCCATCTCGTTGATTTCCTGGTAAGCCCTTCTCCACTCAGCTTCGGAACAGAATCCTTCAATCCGCTCCACCATGACCCTTCCATACCAGGTGCGGTCAAAGATAGCGATATGTCCTGCCTTCGGCACACTGTTCCAGAACCTCCACAGATAGTGGTGTACCTTCTCAATGTCATTGGGAGCTGCCGTGGGATTCACCCTGTATCCCCTGGGGTCCAGATTGCTGGTCAGACGTTTGATGGCTCCGCCCTTACCTCCGGCATCCCATCCCTCAAATCCAATGACCACCGGAATCCGTAGGCGGTAGAGCTCGCTGTGAAGCTCTGCCAGCCGCTTCTGAAGCTTCTTAAGACGGGTCTTATACTCCTCCTCCGTAAGGCTTTTGGAGAGGTCTATGCCGGAGAGCACGCCGTTTTTAAACCGTTCCCTGGTCTTGACCTCCTGCTTCTGTACCGGATTTCCGCCCCGGAGCCTGTGGTGTTCCAGCTCGTATTCCAGGCGGTCCATAACCGAGCTCACAATCTTAAGGGCTGCATAGTCCTTGTCCACGGCTTCTATGATAACCCATGGCGCATAATCCGTATCTGTCTTTTCCAGCATCTCCTCGTTCATCTTCAGATACCGGTCAAAGTCCTTATTCCGGTTCCAGTCCTCGGCCGTCACCCGCCAGGAAGTCTCCTTGGAACCCTCCAGCTTCTTAAACCGTTTCTTCTGTTCCTCTTTGTCTATATACAGGAAAAACTTCATGATGACAGTGCCGTCATCACACAGCTGCTTCTCAAAGGACAGGATATCCTGGTATGCATCCCCAAGCTTGTCCTCAGGGGTAAGGCCGTCAAAACGGTCCACCTGGACGCTGCGGTACCAGGAACGGTCAAAGACAGCAATTCTGCCCTTGGCCGGCGTCTTTGTCCAGTAGCGCCACAGGAAGGGCCGCATCTGCTCGTCCTCCGTGGGGCGGTCGCAGGCATATACGTCAAAGCCCCTGGGGTCCAGGGCCTGTATGAGACGGTTAATCTGCACTCCCTTGCCGGCAGCCCCCATTCCCTCAAACACGAGAATGACCGGAATTCCCGCATCCTTGCACTCCCTCTGCAAAAGCCCAAGCTTTTCTTCTGCCTCGTCCATGACCTTGCGGTACGTCTTCTTGTCCACTTTATTGCCTAAATCAATTTTTTCAAGCATATGGCCCCCTCCTTCTCTTCCTGTTTACTATTTTATCCAGTATATCACACTTTCAACTATAATAAAATGAAAAATTAGGCGCAAAAGCCTGCTGTGCCCCATCTCAGAAAAAGCCCCGCAGGGAAATTATCCCTGCGAAGCCTCCTTAGTACAATACGGAAACAGGCTGTTTACAGTTCCGTGGTTACGAATATATCGTAAATCGCCCTGATTGCCGTCTCGAAATCATCGTTCTTCACTCCGATAATAATGTTCCACTCACTGGAGCCCTGGTCAATCATCTTTACATTGACCCTGGCATGGGCCAGGGCGGAAAAGATACGGCCGGCTGTTCCTCTGGTGGAACGCATACCCCGTCCAACCACAGCCACCAGCGCCAGGTCTGATTCCAGCTCCACCGTGTCCGGCTCCACAGCCCTGTGGATTCCGGCGATAACGGACTGCTCAAACTCCTCAAACTCTGACTGGTGTACATAGATGGTCATGGTGTCAATGCCTGAAGGCATGTGTTCAAAGGAGATGCCGTACTGCTCAAACACGCTGAGCACCTTTCTCCCAAACCCAACCTCGGCGTTCATCATGGCCTTCTCTATATTGATGGAGCAGAATCCCTTCTTGCCCGCAATGCCGGTGATGGTGTAATGGGGCTTGCGGCAGGTGCTCTCCACAATCAGAGTGCCCTTGTCTTCCGGACGGTTGGTGTTCCTTATATTGATGGGAATGCCTTCCTTGCGCACCGGGAAAATGGCATCCTCATGAAGAACGCTGGCCCCCATGTAGGAAAGCTCCCTCAGTTCCTTGTATGTAATAGTCTCAATCACTTCCGGGTTATCAACAATTCTTGGGTCTGTCACCAGAACCCCGGACACATCCGTCCAGTTCTCATACATATCCGCATGGATGGCCTTGGCCACAATGGAGCCAGTGACATCTGAACCGCCTCTGGAAAATGTCTTGATGGTCCCGTCCGGCTTGGAACCATAAAAACCAGGGATGACGGCCTTCTCCACATGCTCCAGGCGCTCGGACAGCTCACGGTTGGTATGTTCTGCTTCAAAGTTTCCGTTTTCATCAAAGAAAATCACTTCCGCCGCATCCACAAATTCAAACCCCAGGAAATGGGCCGCCACAATACCGTTTAAGTATTCTCCGCGGGAAGCAGCGTAGTCCCGGCCTGCCTTTGCCAGGAAATTTTCCTCTATCCGCTCAAACTCATGGTCCAGGTTCAGGTTTAAATCCAGGCCGTCAATGATATCCATGTATCTGCTCTTAATCTTTTCCAGAATTTTCTTATAGGACCTTCCTTCTGCAACCGCGTCGTAACAGGCATAGAGCAGGTCCGTCACCTTCTCGTCCTTGTCGTTTCGCTTGCCTGGTGCGGAAGGGACCACGTACCTTCTGGTCTTATCAGATTTAATGATATCCGCTACTTTTTTGAACTGTCTTGCGCTGGCCAATGAACTTCCGCCGAACTTCACCACTTTTTTCATCTTGTCTGTCTCCCTTGTTTCTTTTCTATGCGCCGGATATGGAGCGTATTTTCATAAAATAAATGCCACTTTATATGTATGGCGTTACAAGTGCAAATAATACCTTACTTTGTTATGTATGTCAATACTTTTAAAGCAGAAAATTTGCGTACAGGAGACATATGTCTTTGTGTGGAGGACTTTCCTGCAGAGAATGTCCTCACCCCGGCCCGCGGCCGTACCTTTCATAGCCTTACAGAAGATGCACCGCAACCACAAGTCCTGCAAATACAATGGATACCATGCTTGTCAGCTTGATGAGGATATTGATGGACGGGCCTGAGGTGTCCTTAAAGGGGTCGCCTACGGTATCGCCTATGACTGCCGCCTTGTGCTCCTCGCTGCCCTTGCCGCCCAGTTCCCCGCTCTCAATATATTTCTTGGCGTTGTCCCAGGCCCCGCCTGCATTTGCCATCATGACAGCCAGCACAAAACCAGTGACCGTATTGCCTGCCAGCAGTCCGGATACGCCCTCCGGTCCCAGGAGAAGTCCCACGGCCACCGGTATGATGACTGCCACCATGGCCGGAGCCACCATCAGTCTCTGGGCCGAAATAGTGCACATATCCACGCAGGCCCCGTAGTCAGGCTCTGTCTTTCCCTCCATCAGTCCTTTCATGTCCCTGAACTGCCTGCGGACCTCCACCACGATGGACTGGGCCGCCTCGCCCACTGCCTCCATGGTAAGGGCCGCAAAGAGAAACGGCAGCATACCGCCGATAAATAGGCCAATCAGCACCGTTGGATTGGTGATGGACAAATCCATGGCCAGGGACGGGTCAATCTGCTTCACCTTATCAATATAGGAGGCGATGAGGGCCAGGGCCGTAAGCGCGGCCGAGCCAATGGCAAAGCCCTTGCCCGTGGCAGCCGTGGTGTTGCCCAGGGAATCCAGCGCATCGGTTCTCTGGCGCACCTCCGGCGGCATGTGGGTCATTTCGGCTATCCCTCCCGCATTGTCGGCAACCGGTCCGTAAGCATCGGTAGCCAGCGTGATGCCCAGGGTGGACAGCATGCCCACTGCGGACACGCCCACGCCGTAGAGTCCTGCATTAAAATCAGAACGGCCGCCGGCGCAGTAATAGCTGACCAGCACGGATATGCCTACGATAACCACAGGAGCCACCGTGGACAGCATCCCCAGCGAAAGGCCGCTGATAATGACCGTGGCCCCTCCTGTCCGGCTGGATTCGGCCAGTTTCCTGGTGGGATTATATGTATCAGATGTATAATATTCCGTGACCGCGCCAATGAGCACACCGGCAGCCAGGCCCGAGAGAATAGCCGCATATATGCCCATATGGTCCGGCAGCAGGAAACGGATGGCTGCAAAGGCAGCCGCAACCACCAGCGCCGCACTGATATAGGTTCCTGTCCTAAGGGCCCTTAAAAGGCTTTTCTGGGATGCGTCCTCCTCTGTCTTTACAAAGAAGGTTCCCAGGATGGATGCCAGTACGCCCAGGGCTGCCAGTATCATGGGTACAGCCACGCCCTTTACCCCGTACCCGGCTGCCACGGCCAGGGCAGAGGTAGATACAATGGAGCCCACATAAGACTCATACAGGTCAGCTCCCATGCCGGCCACGTCGCCCACATTGTCACCCACGTTGTCAGCAATAACCGCCGGATTCCTGGGGTCGTCCTCAGGGATTCCAGCCTCCACCTTGCCCACCAGGTCAGCGCCCACGTCAGCCGCCTTGGTAAAGATACCTCCGCCCACCCTGGCGAACAGGGCCATGCTGGAAGCACCCATGCCAAAGGTCAGCATGTTGGCCGTAATCTGGGCAATCCGCTCGCTTTCAGGAAGCGCTCCAAATGCCCTGTTCAATATAAAGTACCACACAGTCAAATCCAGAAGCCCCAGCCCCACCACGGTAAAGCCCATGACAGAGCCTGCGGAAAATGCCACCCGCAGCCCCTTATTCAAATTCCGGGACGCTCCCTGGGCTGTCCGGCAGTTGGCCATGGTGGCTGTCCGCATGCCGATGAATCCGGACAGACCTGAGAAAAAGCCGCCTGTGAGGAATGCAAATGGCGTAAAAAAACTCAAAAAGCCGCAGAATGCCATCGCAAGCAGGATGACAAACACGGCTGCAAAGAATATTCCCACACCTTTGTATTGACGTCTCAGATACGCATTGGCGCCCTTTTGTACGGCTCCGGATATACGGAGCATCTCAGAATCTCCTCCAGGTTCTTTCCTGACCCGCACAAACATACAGGCAGCAAACAACAGTGCCAGCAGCGAACCTGCTCCTACAAAATACATAGCAACCATTACATTCCCTCCTTCTCATAAACAGATAAGTGCCTGAAGTCAGGCACTTACGGTTCATTCCAGAAAATTCACGCAACATTTCCCCTCAATTATATACCGTTGCATGTCTTTTTTCAATATACGAAGGAATTTTCTTTACAAATCAGAAGAGAGACATCTCTTCGTTGACAGCTGCCTCGCAGGACCGCATGGCCTGGATGGTCTTGTCCATAAGCTCTTCCAGGGTCCAGCCAAGGCCCTCAGCCCCTTCTTTGATTACGTCCCTGGAGCATCCGGCTGCAAAGCGTTTATCCTTGAATTTTTTCTTAAGGCTGGACACCTCCATGTCCATGACGCTCTTGGATGGGCGCATCCTGGCTGCCGCCCCAATCAGACCGGTCAGCTCGTCCGATGCAAACAGGATTTTTTCCATCCGGTGCTCCGGCTTCACGTCTGAGACAAGGCCGTATCCATGGCTGCACACCGCATGAATCAGCCCATCCTCAGCCCCTGCTTCCCGTAAAAGCTCCGGCGCCTTAACGCAGTGCTGCTCCGGATACATCTCAAAGTCAATGTCGTGCAGCAGGCCGGCGATTCCCCAGAAATCCGCTTCCTCCCCATATCCCTGGTCCTGGGCAAACCACCGCATCACTCCTTCCACGGTAAGGGCGTGAAGGATGTGAAAGGGTTCCTTGTTATATTTTTTCAGGGCCTCTAAGGCCGCCTCCCTTGTCAGTGCTGTGTTCATCTTGCTTAAGCTCCTTTCTTCTGTGCAAAATCATATGATATACAATTATAATCAGCCCGGACTTAAAATGCAATAGCATATGTACCGGAAGCCATACCGCCCTCTCCCCCTCTTTTATTGACTGGGCAGGCCATCAATTGTATACTGGATATAATGGCTGTATACTGGATATAACCCAATCCACGGCGAAGCAGCAAGGCAGCAGATATTTCACCCTATGACAGGAGGATATTTATGACATACCGTTTTGCAACCTTAAAAGACCTGGACCGGCTTGTGGCCATGTCGGACCAGGCCAGGAAATCCTTTAAGGCCCGGAACATTGACCAGTGGCAGAAGGGAGAACCCAACCGCCAGGTGCTGGAGGATTCCATTATCCGGTCCCAGATTCATGTGCTGGAAGACATGGGCCAGGTCATTGGAATGATAACCATTGTCCCTGGTCCCGAAGCCAGCTATGCCTCCATAGACGGCGCCTGGCTGAACCAGGAGCCTTACACTGCCTTTCACCGGGTCTGTGTGGAGGAAACCATGAAAGGCCGTGGTCTGGCCGCCCGGCTGTTTTCAGAATCAGAACAGTACGCTCTGGAAACAGGAATCCGCAATATCCGCATTGACACCCATCCGGACAATACGTCCATGCAGCGCGCCCTGGACAAAAGCGGATACATCTGCTGCGGCACCCTGGTTCTCACAGAAGGCAGCGAAGCAGGCGATTTGAGGCTGGGTTACCAGAAAACGCTTTAAGGTGTATGGAATGGAATGCGGACAGAAAAAGCAGAGCAGCCACAGGAGGTAACGGCCTGTGATATGCTCTGCTTTTACATTTACATGATTCAGTTTCCGGCTGAACCGGCAATTGGTTTCCAATGGTAACAGCTGGTTTTCCTACAGCTCAAAATACTTCACGCCGGACTCAAATATCTTCATATCCTGTTCCCCGTAAATATTCATGGCAACTGCCTCTCCCCGGCGCTCAGAGTGTGCCATCTTGCCCAGAATCCGTCCGTCCGGGCTGGTGATGCCCTCGATAGCCATATAGGAGCCGTTTGGATTCCAGTACTCGTCCATGGTGCATCTGCCCTGGTCATCCACATACTGGGTTGCCACCTGGCCATTGGCAAAGAGTCTGTGGAGCCATGATTCATTGGCCACAAAGCGGCCCTCGCCATGGGATGCCGGATTGCAGTATACGCTGCCCGGGACAGCGCCTGCCAGCCATGGGGATTTATCCGATACCACCTTGGTATACACCATCTTGGAAACGTGACGGCCAATGGTATTCATGGCAAGGGTAGGTGAATCCGGTCCCTGCTCCTTGATTTCCCCTTCCGGCAGAAGTCCCAGCTTAATCAGGGCCTGGAAGCCGTTGCAGATGCCAAGCATCAGTCCGTCCCGCTCGCCTAACAGCTTCTCAATCTCCTCCTTCATCACTGCATTGCGGAACACAGTGGCAAAGAACTTGGCGGAGCCTTCCGGCTCATCGCCTGCTGAGAAACCGCCCGGGAACATGACAATCTGGGCCTTTGCAATCTCTCTCCGGTATTCGTCCACGGACTGGCGGATATCCCCGGCGCTCATGTTTCGCAGCACCCTGGTAACCACCTTTGCGCCCGCCCGTTCAAAGGCTCTGGCGCTGTCATACTCGCAGTTGGTTCCCGGAAACACCGGAATAAATACAGTGGGCTGCCCGATTTTATGGTCGCACACATACACTGCGCCGCTGTGATACAGCTTTTCTTCCAGCGCAGCTTCATCCCCCTTTGCCTCCTTGCCGGTGGCAGTCGGGAACACGTCCTCCAGGGGAGTCATCCATGCATCCAATGCCTCATCCATAGCAATGGTCACATTTCCGTACTCAAATGCGCTTCTGTCCGTCACCTCGCCGATAACAGTATAGGGTATGGACAGCTGTCCCACCATTCCGTCAGGCACCTCGCACACAATATCGCCCCATGCCGCGGCAAAGAAATCCCTCGGGTCCACATTGTGCTCAATCTTCACACCCAGCTTGTTGCCGAATGCCATCTTGCTCACTGCCTCTGCAAGTCCCTTGCCCTCTACCGCGTAGGCGGAAATAATGCGTCCTGCTTTTATATCTTCAAATATTTTTCCATATCCGTCCATGACCTGGCTGTAGTCCGGCAGGTCATACTGGTTCTTTGCAATCCTGAACACAACAATCCTGCTGCCCGGACGCTTGAACTCAGGGGTAATCACATTCTTGTGGCTGTTCACATCCACTGCAAAGGAAACCAGGGTTGGCGGAACATTGATTTCACCATCCTCCGTGTCAAAGGTCCCGGACATGCTGTCCTTTCCTCCGATGGAAGGCAGGCCAAAGCCCAGCTGCGCGCTGTAGGCGCCCAGAAGCGCGGAGAATGGCTGGCTCCATCTGGACGGATTCTCATTCATTCTGCGGAAATACTCCTGGAAGGTGAAACGAATCCTGCTGTAATCGCCGCCGGCTGCCACAATCTTTGCAACAGAGGAAACCACTGCATACACAGCGCCATGGTATGGGCTCCAGCTGGAAAGCTCAGGGTCAAAGCCATAGCTCATCATGGTAACAGTGTCTGTACGGCCCTTCAGTACAGGAAGCTTTGCCACCATGGCCTGAGTCTCGGTCAGCTGGTATTTTCCGCCGTAAGGCATGAACACGGAACCAGCGCCAATGGAACCGTCAAAGCGCTCCACCAGCCCCTTCTGCGAGCACACGTTCAGGTCGGAAAGCATGTCAAGCCATTTCCCTTTAACGTCAGCCACCTCTGTCTTTTCAAACAGGTTTCCCTGGCGGTTTGGAACCTCCAGAGTCACGTCTGCCTCCTGGTGCGCCCCGTTGGTATCAAGGAAAGCCCTGCTAAGGTTCACAATGGTCTTGCCGCGCCAGTCCATCTTAAGCCTTGGCTCCTCTGTCACCACTGCCACGGTCACTGCCTCCAGGTTCTCCTCTGCAGCGTACGCAAGGAACCGGTCCACATCCTTAGGGTCCACCACCACTGCCATACGCTCCTGGGACTCGGAAATGGCAATCTCAGTGCCGTCCAGTCCTGCGTACTTTTTTGGAACCTTGTCCAAATCAATATTAAGGCCCGGGGCCAGCTCTCCAATGGCTACCGATACGCCGCCAGCACCGAAATCATTGCATTTTTTGATGATGCTGCTGACCTCGGGCCTGCGGAACATCCTCTGAATCTTGCGCTCTGTGGGAGCATTTCCCTTCTGCACCTCAGCGCCGCACACCTCAATGGAGGCTGTGGTGTGGACCTTGGACGAACCCGTAGCACCGCCGATTCCGTCGCGGCCCGTACGTCCGCCTAACAGAATGATGATATCCCCCGGGTCGGAAGTCTCACGGATGACATCCTTCCTGGGAGCAGCGCCCATGACAGCGCCGATTTCCATTCTCTTTGCAACATAACCCGGATGATAGATTTCCTTCACATAACCGGTTGAAAGACCAATCTGGTTGCCGTAGGAAGAATATCCCTGGGCTGCGCTGTTAACAATCTTTCTCTGGGGCAGCTTGCCCTTAAGGGTCTCCCCCAGCGGCCTGGTCGGGTCAGCCGCGCCGGTGACGCGCATGGCCTGGTACACATAGATACGCCCTGACAGCGGGTCGCGGATGGCTCCGCCCAGACAGGTGGCAGCGCCGCCGAAAGGCTCAATCTCCGTGGGATGGTTGTGTGTCTCATTTTTGAAATTCACCAGCCACTCTTCCGTCACCCCGTCAATCTCCACCGGCACCACTATGCTGCAGGCATTGATTTCATCGGAAACCTCCATGTCCTCCAGTTTTCCCTGGCTCCGCAGCTTTTTCATGGCCATGAGAGCCAGGTCCATCAGGCACACATACTTGTCGTCCCTTCCCTTATAAATCACTTCACGGTCAGCCAGATACTGCTTATAGGTTTCCTCCATGGGTTCCCTGTAATCGCCGTCCGTAAAGCTTACATTCTTAAGCTCTGTGGAAAAGGTGGTATGGCGGCAGTGGTCTGACCAATATGTATCCAGCACGCGGATTTCCGTCACAGACGGGTCCCTGTGCTCTTCCTTTTTATAATAGTTCTGTATGTGGAGAAAGTCCTTGAAGGTCATGGCCAGATTCAGGGTGCCGTAAAGAGCCCTCAGTTCCTCCTCTGAAGAATCCATAAATCCGTCAAAATACCGTATGTCCTCAGGAACCTCAAATTCCGTCACCAGAGTCTGCGGCTTCTCCTCCTCTGCCTGGCGGCTGTCCACCGGGTTGATGCAGAAGCTTTTGATTGCTTCCTCCTGCTCCGCTGTCAGAGGCGCCGTAATCACATAGGTGGTGGCGGACCGGATGACCGGCTCCTCATCCTCCTTCAGAAGCTTTACGCACTGCTCCGCTGAATCAGCTCTCTGGTCAAACTGTCCCGGCAGATATTCCACGGAAAACACCAGGTCTTCCGGGTTCTTCGGAAATTCTTCCTCATACACCTGGTCCACCGGAGGCTCTGAGAAAATGGTCACCAGCGCCTTTTTATAGGTTTCCTCCGACAGATTCTCAATATCATAGCGGATTAAAACCCGCACATTCTCCACATTGCTGATACCCAGATAATGTTCCAGTTCTTCACGAAGCTCCCCTGCCTTCACTGCATAAGCTGGCTTCTTTTCCACAAATATTCGTCTTACGCTCATTTAGCAACCTCCTGCTTTTTTCATAGCCTGTTGTATTGGCATATTTATGCGGCAACGCAAAAAGGACAAACGCCTTTTCATCTTGCTTTATATTATCACAGATTATATGGATTAGTAAAATTAATATATTTAATCTTTTTTAAGTGCTTTTCTTATAAAACAACCGGTATGTATGATTTTACGGCTGCGGATACAGATTGCAGCAAATCCCGCCTTTTCAATCCGATTAAACTATTATGGCGCGCAGAATTAAATTGTGCTATACTAGAAAAGTATGTGATTATAAAAAACCGGGAGATTACAGAAGAAATGAAAATCGGATTTGATAATGAAAAGTATCTAACCATGCAGTCAGAACACATCAAACAGCGTATTGGAGAATTCGGAGACAAGCTGTATCTGGAATTCGGAGGAAAGCTTTTTGACGACTACCATGCCTCCAGGGTCCTGCCCGGCTTTGAACCGGACAGCAAGCTTCGTATGCTCCTTCAAATGGCTGACCAGGCCGAAATTCTCATTGCCATCAATGCAGCCGACATTGAAAAGAACAAGGTCCGCCACGACCTGGGCATCACTTACGACGAGGATGTCCTCCGTCTGATTCAGGAATTCAGGGACAAGGGTCTCTATGTGGGAAGCGTTGTCATCACCCAGTACAGCGGCCAGAACGGCGCCGACCAGTTCAAAGCCAAGCTGGAGCACCGTGATATCAAAGTATACCGCCATTACTGTATCGAAGGCTACCCCAGCAACGTGCCCCTCATTGTCAGCGATGAAGGCTACGGCAAAAACGATTACATTGAAACCACCCGTCCTCTGGTAATCATCACGGCTCCAGGTCCGGGCAGCGGCAAGATGGCCACCTGTCTCTCCCAGCTGTACCATGAGAACAAGCGCGGCATCAAGGCCGGCTATGCCAAATTCGAAACCTTCCCTATCTGGAACCTTCCTTTAAAGCATCCGGTGAACCTGGCCTACGAGGCAGCCACCGCCGACTTAAACGATGTGAATATGATAGACCCGTACCACCTGGAAGCCTACGGCGTAACCACGGTCAACTACAACCGGGATGTGGACATTTTCCCTGTACTGAACGCCATTTTTGAAGGCATATACGGCGAAAGCCCCTACAAATCCCCCACTGACATGGGCGTAAACATGGCCGGCCTCTGCATCATGGACGACGAAGCCTGCTGCGAAGCATCGAAGCAGGAAATCATCCGCCGCTACTACCATGCCCTGAACCGTCTGGCCAAGGAGGAAGGGACTTCCGATGAAGTATACAAAATCAATCTTCTGATGAACAAGGCAAAAATCGACTCCACCATGCGCGCTGTCATTGCGCCCTGCCTGGAGCGTGCCAAGGTATCCGGCGGTCCTGCCGCTGCCATGGAATTAAACGACGGCACCATTGTCACAGGCAAGACCAGCAGCCTGTTAGGAGCCTCTGCCGCCCTCCTGCTAAACGCCATCAAGGTCCTGGGAGACATCCCGCACAATATCCATCTGATTGCGCCATCGGCCATTGAGCCCATCCAGACCTTAAAGACAAAATACATGGGCAGCAAGAACCCCCGTCTCCACACCGACGAAGTCCTTATCGCCCTGAGCATGAGCGCCGCCACTGACCAAACCGCAAAAAAGGCCCTGGCCCAGCTCCCCAAGCTCCGCGGCTGCCAGGTCCACACCTCCGTGATGCTGTCCGACGTGGACATCAAGGTATTCGGCAAACTGGGCGTCCAGCTCACTTCCGAGCCGGTATATGAGCATAAAAAGCTGTACCACTGATGATGCCATCGCCAGTACCCCGGCTGTTTTCAGCCCGGCTGCCAGCCCAGGACCAATATGGGTTATATTCCCAGCAATTTCAGTAAAATTCAATTAATTAGAATGCTTACTATTTTTGTTACAATAATTAGTGAAATAGAGTAAACGATTTATCCCTGCGCTCCCTGCAGCCGGAAACCCCAGTCCCGCAAACAGCAAAGGACTGGGGTTTCCGGCTGTGCGATGCAGAGGACCTGTGCAAGGTGAGCCCCAATACCGCGCGCTTCTAAATCCCTACTTTCTCTCCACATCCGTATAATACAAATGCCTGGGCAGTCCGTCCGTCATAATAGGCGTCAGCTCCGCCTGAATCAGAGGCCGGATATAGTTCACAAATTCCTCCGTCACATAATCCCCTGCCTCATTAATCCATTCCCTTGGAACCTTCTTCTCCACATTTGCCACCTTATGTACATCGTAAATATCCGTCACGCACACATAGGGGTCATCGGACACCCTCTTCAGGATAATCATTTTGCCTGTCTCACCCTCAAAGGCCTCCTTCACGGCAGCGCCGCCCACCTGGAAGGCTTCCGTAATATCCACTCTTGATACGATATGGGACGCGCAGCGCTGAAGGGAATTGAATTCAATGGCCCTTGTCTTGCATCCCACTTCCCGGTTGATTTTTTCTGCCAGGTATCTGGCTGTTCCTGTAAGCTGCTTATGTCCAAAGGCGTCCACGAACTCAATGCCGTCTGTCAGCTCGCACACATAGCGGCCATCCGCCAGCTTCACGCCCTCGGACACAGCCACTACCACCGATGCCTTCTTCTTATGAAGCTCCTCCACCTTTTTCATGAAAGCATCCACGTCAAAGGTCACCTCCGGAAGGAACAGCATATCCGGCCCCTCGCAGTCCTCTCCCTTTGCGAGAGCAGCTGCTCCTGTCAGCCAGCCTGCGTTCCGGCCCATAATTTCCAGGATGGTCACATTCTGCTGGTCATATACCAGTCCGTCACGGATGACCTCCTTTGTAATGGCGCCGATATACTTGGCTGCGCTGCCATATCCGGGGGTATGGTCTGTGGCCGCCAGGTCATTGTCAATGGTCTTTGGAACACCCATAAAGCGGATTCTGCTGCCGTTGAGCAGGGAATAGTCGGAAAGCTTCTTAATGGTGTCCATGGAGTCATTGCCGCCGATATAGAAAAAGTACTCTATCTCCAGCTTGTCCAGAATGGAAAATATCTTATCGTATATCTCCCGGTCATCACAAATCTCCGGCAGCTTGAAACGGCAGGAACCCAGATAAGCGGAGGGCGTTCTTTTCAAAAGCTCAATATCCAAATCCGACTTGATGTGCTCCTCCAAATCCACATACCGCTCCTGCAGAAGCCCCTGTATGCCGTGGAGCATGCCGTACACCTTCCTGGCGCCCCTGTCCTTGGCTGTCTTAAACACGCCTGCCAGGCTGGAATTAATCACTGCGGTTGGACCTCCGGACTGCCCTACGATTACATTACCTTTTACCTCTGTCATAGAAATACCTCCATTCATAAATTGTAAGCGCTTACAAAACTACCTTTATTCTAATATATTCCCCCCTGGAACGCAAGTGTTTTGGGAATTGTTCCCCTAAAAATTATGTCAATATTTTAACATTATTTTTGCATTAAATGGCTGCAGTCATTTAACTCCAGCAGGCTGCACTGTCCGGCGGCCGGGTCATACTCCATGGTGGTAATGCTGGCATTCCCCACCACGATTTCCTCTGCATCCTGCCGGCCCTCAAGAAGATGGACAATGAAATGAGCCAGCGTACCGCCGTGGGCCACCACTGCCGTATCCCCCCTCATCTCCCTCTTTATCCGGTCCCAGGCCTTTTTGCACCTGGCATCCACCTGGTTCAGGGTCTCGCCTCCGGGAGGAGCCACTGTGGCCGGATGCTGCCACCATTCTTCGTAGAGCTTTCGCTCCCTGGTCAGTATATCCTGGGCAGTCCTCCCCTCCCAGTTGCCGTATCCAATCTCCACCAGCTCAGGCACAGATATGACCTCCACCCCCTGGTCCTCTGCAAGGGCCCTGGCTGTCTCCATGGCCCGAAGCTGGGGACTGGAGTAAACGGCCGAAACCGGACGCTCCTTCATTCCCAAAGCCAGCATCCCGGCCTGGCTGCGGCCTGCTGCATTTAACGGGATATCCTGCCTGCCCTGTATCCTTCCCTGCACATTCCAGTCGGTCTGGCCATGGCGTATGATATAGAGTTTCATCTACAGGCCCTCCTCCAGATTCCAGCCGTTCCTCACCGGATTGGACGTATCTTCCTCATCCTGCGAAGCGGCGGCCTGGCCTTCTCCATTGACTGTCAGAGCATCCAGGGCCAGCTTCATGATGTCCTTGACCTCATCCTCCGTCATCTTCATTTTGGAGGAAAGCTCCTCCAGGGTTGCCTCCCTGCCCAGCTCCTTTGCCAATACCTGGGATACTGTCTGGAGCACATTGACCCTGGCCGCCATGGTTTCCTCAATCTGCTTCTCCGTCCTCTGCTCCTCCAGGGCCAGCTCCACGCTTTCCTTCACGCGGCGGGTCATAAGTTCATCCCACGGTTCGCTGCCATCATACTCAATGGCTGCCACCATCAGAGCCGTATTGGCCTCCTGTACCAAATCAGATAAGGGAAGCTCGCTGTCTCCATATTCCCGGACCATCTCCAGTACTTCCCTCAGGCAGCCCTCCACCAGGCGGCTGCGCGCCCCTGCATCACCCCTGGCTGTTCCCTCAAGAACGGAACCCTTTTCATTGCTGTCCAAAGGTGTAATGTCCCCCATCTCTTCCAGATACATATCAAAAAAATCCTGTTCCATCATGCTTCTGTCCTTTCAATTCTCCTTAATTTCAAGTTCCATCCATAATCCTTAATAGGATAATCCATGCCAAACCATAAGTCAAGTTTCCCTCTTTACAAAGCCCCGCTAACCGTGATAAGATATGCTTAGTTTATAAGGAGGACTTAATAATGGATATTAACTATGAACTTTATAAAGTATTTTATCATGTGGCGGTAACGCTGAGCTTTTCCGAGGCTTCCAAGCAGCTTTTCATTTCCCAGTCCGCTGTAAGCCAGTCCATTAAAGTCCTGGAGAAAAAGCTTAACCAGCCTTTGTTCATCCGGAGCACCAAGAAAGTACAGCTCACCCCGGAAGGGGAGATTCTTTTAAAGCATATTGAACCAGCCATGAATCTTATTAAAAAGGGGGAGAACCAGCTGCTGGAAGCCCATACCCTTAACGGGGGGCAGCTGCGTATCGGAGCCAGCGACACCATCTGCCGCTATTATCTGGTCCCCTATCTGAACCGTTTCCACAAGGAATTCCCCAACATCCATATCAAGGTTATCAACCAGACTTCCATTGAGTGCGCAAAATTCCTGGAAAACGGACAGGCTGACTTTATCGTGGCAAACTATCCCAATTCTGCCCTGGCCGGCAGTATGAACACCCGGGTTATCAATGAATTTCACGATGTGTTTGTTGCCAGCCGCAGCGCCTTCTCCTTAGAGGGAACCACGCTGTCCCTGGAGGAGCTGCTCCGCTATCCCATCATGATGCTGGACCGCAAAAGCACCACCAGTGAATTCCTTCATCAGGTCTTTCAGAAAAGCCAGCTGGACCTGGTGCCGGAAATCGAACTGTCCAGCAACGACCTGCTCATTGACCTGGCCCGTATCGGTCTGGGAATTGCCTTTGTCCCTGATTTCTGTATTCCCAAACATGACGAGGACCTGTTCATTCTGGATTTAAAGGAACAGCTTCCTTCCCGCCAGATGATGGTGGCCTTCAATGAAAGCCTTCCCGTATCCCAGGCAGCCAGACAGTTCATGGACATGCTATAGGAAAACCGTCCCAGAACGCCCTCACCGCCTGGTCCACATTATACCGGTTCACCACGGTGTAGGTACCCCATTCCCTTGGGAACAGCGCCACGTATTCCGGGCGAAGGAACCGGTCGTCCAGCAGAGCGATGATTCCCCGGTCATGGATGGTCCTGATGACCCGGCCTGCTGCCTGCATCACCTTGTTCATACCCGGATACTGGTAGGCATAGTCAAAACCATGCTCCCCGTGTTCATCAAAATATTCCTTCAGAATCTCCTGTTCCGTGTTTACCTGGGGCAGTCCGGTTCCAATGATGACAGCGCCGATAAGGCGCTCTTCTTTTAAATCAATTCCCTCTGAGAAAATCCCTCCCATGACGCACAGCGCTGCCATGGAACAATCCCTGTCCTCCTCAAAGCTTTGCAGGAACGCCTCTCTGTCCTCCTCTGCCATATGGCTGGTCTGGGCGTTCCATATAAAAGAAAGGCTTCCTGCCGCCTCCCTGGCCGCCAGAATATCCTCTATGGCATGGAGATACTGGTAGGAGGGACAGAACACCATATAATTACCCTTCTTTCCCTCCACAATCCGGCATATATAGTCCGCAATCTTCTCATACTCAGAAGGCCCTCTCCGGCTGTAGCGGCTGCTGACATCGCTGGCTGCCAGGACCATGCGGTTCTCCTGGGGAAAGGGGGACTTTGCATAGACCGCGTACTCCTCCTGGCTGCCGCTTAAAAGCTCCTTATAGTACTGGATGGGCAGGAGGGTGGCTGAGAAGAACAGGGTGCTGGCCCCCTTGTCCAGGCACTCCTTCAGGTTCACCGACGGATTGATGCATAAAAGCTTTACCATGAAGCTGCCGTCCGCAAGAATCTGGTCATATATTCTGTAATTGTCATCCAGCCTGTCATACACATAGAGAAAATCCCGGACCGCAAAGTAGAATTCCAGCACCAGGTCCCTGTCCGGAAACTCCATGTTCTCATTCATGAAGGTTTCCAGCTCCCCAAACATGGTCATCAGGTTCAGTGCCAGAATGTTCACATCCGGCAAAAGCTCATAGGTGCTTCCCAGCACGGTCCTGCGCCCGCCCTCATCCCCTCCGTAGGAACGCTTTAATTCCAGAAACTTCTGGTTGCACTTATCCAGCTGGGCAATGACCTTGCCTGCTCCGGGATGTGTCTTTAATATGCGTTTTGCCAGAAGCACGTCCTCCTTTACAAGGCCGGCGCTGTACATCTCCCTGGCCCTGGGCACCAGGTTGTGGGCCTCATCCACCAGAAACAGGTAGCCCTGGCCCGGCTCCCCCTGGTCAAAATACCGTCTCAGTCTCACATTAGGGTCAAAGACATAATTGTAATCGCATATAATGCCGTCCACCCAGTTGCTGATATCCAGACAGAATTCAAAGGGACATATCTGATACCGCTCTGCGTATTCCAGCACCTTGTCCCTGGTAATGCCGTCCTCCTCCTGGATGATTTCGTAGACAGCGTCATTGACCCGGTCGTAGTGGCCCTTTGCCCTTGGACATGCCTGGGGATTGCAGTCCGGCTTCTCCATGACGCACAGCTTTTCCTTGGCAGTGATGGTGACTGTATTAAAATAAAGTTGCCCCTCCCGCCTTAAGATGGAAAACGCTTCCTCGGCCACGCTCCTTGTAATGGTCTTGGCAGTCAGGTAAAACAGCTTCTCACCATGGCCTTCCCCCATGGCCTTCAGGCTGGGATAAATGGTGGAAAGGGTCTTTCCCACCCCTGTGGGCGCCTGGATGAACAGGTTGCGCTTTCTGGCAATAGAGCGGTACACGTTCCCGGCCAGTTCCTTCTGACCCTCCCTGTAGGGATATGGAAAGGGCAGCTCCTTTAGGCATTCCTGGCGGCGTATACCGTGGTGATACAGATATCTGGCCCACTTGACATACTCATGAACCAGCCCCTCAAACCACGCCTTCAGCTCCCCAAAGCTCCTGGCCTCCTTAAAACGGCGGATTTCCTCTGTTTCTATATTACAGTAGGTAATCTGGATTCCAATGGATTCCAGCTCATTCTGTACGCTGTAAAACCATCCGTAACAAAGGGCCTGGGCCAGGTGGACCGGGTCAGGCTCTTCCAGCCTGGATACGTCCATGTAAATGCACTTAATCTCATCAATGGTCACACCGGCCGGCTCGGTGATGATTCCATCCGCCCTTCCCTCCACCAGTATATCAAACATGTCCTCCCGGACCTGATGCCGCAGCATTACCTCGGAACGGTAGGCGGCTCCCATACGCTTTTGAATCTTCCGGTGCAGCCTGCTTCCGGCCTGCATGGCCTCCTTCCTGGCCCCCGCCGTTCTCCGGTTGTCCAGGTCACCGCTTCTCATTACAAACTCCACCAGGTTCCGCACCGAAATGCGTATCTGGGGCTGCGAATGATTCTCCAACTCCTTCTTCCTCCCCTGTCCACTCCATACATAATATAGGGTATCATAACATAAAAAGAGGAGGATTGCAAACAAGTGTTCGCAATCCTCCTCTAACCGCGCCCTCATCAGGCAGCGTTTGCATTGGTTTCCGGTGAAATGGTATCCAGATATTCCTCAAATCCCTGGTTCTCACCATTAAACTGAACGGTCAGGACCCGGGTCAGGTCCAGGCTCAGCACACCAAGGATGGACTTTGCATCAATCGTTACTCGGTTATAGAATACATCAATATCAAAGTCACACTTTGTAGCCTCATCAACAAATCTCTTTGCCTCAGCCATTGTGGGTAACATGATTTTCTTTTCTTTCATAGTCAAAACTCCTTTTTTGTGACATCCCTGTCCCGTCGGTTGCAGGAAGGGACCGTCCAACAGATAACAATTGAAAGTGGTTGAAATATATATATCACTATTATATTCAATTGTCAAATTTCCTTTCATGCCTTGTCCCTAAATAAATACAAGATTTCATTGTGCAAAAATGCCATTTTTTACCTTTTCCTCCCCATTCCTTTATCAAAACTTCAGGGCGGTTCCCAAAAAACTGGGAAACCGCCCTGATTCTTTTCCGTTGCAGAAGGCATTTATTATGCAATTTTTAATGTTTTCATAGAAATTATAGGCCCCCTCTGGTCCTTACCGCTTAAGAACAAGGTGCTGGGGAAGGCCGTTTACCATGAATGGCTGGTAGTCTCCCTGGATTAAAGGCTCCACATAATTCACAAATTCCTGGGTTACATAGCTGCCGTCCTTATTGACCCAGCTCCTGGGCACCGTCTTCTCATTATTGGCAATCTTGTGTACGTCATATATGCCTGCCGCGCTCATATAAGGGTCGTCGGAAACCCGGTCAATGACAACCATCTTGCCCGTGTCACCTTCATCCGCTGCCTTGACAGCGGCTCCGCCTACCATGAATGCCTCATTGATATCCACCCTTGAAGCCACATGGGAAGCGCTCCTCTGCAGGGTGGACAGCTCCACGGACCTGGTTTTGCATCCCAGCTCACCGGCCAGGAAACCGGCCAGATAATCCGCTGTACCGGCCAGCTGCTTATGGCCAAAGGCGTCCACGTAATCACTTCCTCCCGCCATCTGGCATACATAGCGCCCATCCGGCACCCTGATTCCCTCGGACACTGCAATGACAATGGACGGCTTCTTCTGAATCAGGTCCCTGCACTTCTTTAGGAACTTATCAATGTCAAAGGGTATCTCCGGCAGATAAATCAAATCCGGTCCGCAGCAGTCCTCTGTCTTGGCCAGAGCTGTGGAGCCTGTAAGCCAGCCTGCATTTCTTCCCATACATTCCATGATGGTGATGGTCTTACGGCGGTAGGACAGGCCCATGGCATCCCGAATCACTTCCTTGGTGGAGGTGGCTATGTATTTGGCTGCGCTGCCGAAACCAGGGGTGTGGTCCGTAAGAGCCAGGTCATTGTCAATGGTCTTGGGAACGCCCAGGAACTTCTGGCCATGGCCCTTGACAATGGCGTAATCGGACAGCTTCTTAATGGTATCCATGGAATCATTGCCGCCGATATAGATAAAGACCTCAATGTCCAGCTTATCCAGTATGTTGAATATCTTCTCATAAAAAGCCGGGTTCTCATGGATATCCGGCAGCTTATACCGGCAGGAGCCCAGAAATGCCGAGGGAGTCCTCTTTAAGAGCTCAATGTCCATATCAGAATGAATCTGTGTGGACAAATCCACATACATCTCATCCAGCAATCCCTCAATGCCGTGGAGCATGCCGTATACTTTGTGGAATCCCCTTTCCTTTGCTGTCTTATAGACCCCTGCCAGGCTGGAATTAATGACCGAGGTAGGTCCTCCCGACTGTCCCACTATGATATTCCGTTTTTTCCCCATACAAAGTCCCCTTTCTTAAATAAAATAACATGGCTGTTTCTTATTATTTAATAATGGCTGTCCGGCTCATCAAAGGCCTCATCCTCATCTTCCCCGTATCCGCCCATGAATTCCCTGGATGATACCCTTTTATTATCCCGCTCCTGCTCCACAAACTGCGACAGCTGCTCCTTCACATCCTCACAGCGCCGTATGTTCTGTATATCAAAGGCCTTCATGGTCTTATCGCTGCTGTCCACATGGATGGTCCCCAGCCCCATGATTCTCTGCCACAGGCTCCTCCTCAGGGACAAATCCAGGATACGGTAAAGGCGCACCTCATCCTCATGTATGTTAAGGACCCCTGTCTTAATGAACAGCCGGTCTTCTGTCAGGCCATATACAGTGAATGTCCAGGGCAGTCCCAGCCAGTTCCTTTTGCGGTCACTCCAAACCAAATCATCACGTTTCATTTAGCGTCCTCCTCTGTTATAGGGATGCAACTCCTCTTAATCAATATTGTACTATAAACTCATGCAAATTTCCAGAAATATCTTGCAAATATAATCAAATTTCTGCGTTTTTTTCTTTTATTTACAGACTTTCCGAACATACCCTGATACTTCCTCAAAAAACAAAAAACAGCCCAAATACCCGGACTGCTTTTTTATCCTGTAACGGTTAATTTCCTCTATCAAACAGCAGTTTGAAGCCTACTGCCCCTGAACCTGGATATCATCCTCCATCTTCTCTTCCCATATGTAGCCCCCGGCTGTCTTCTGAGCCCCGCTGAGCGCACAGGAAAGGCTCCTGCGGCTGATTTTAAGGGTCCGGCTGGCATGGGCGATGGAGAGGAATTCCCCAACGATTTCTCCGTCCAGATTCTTCTGGACCAGAGGTCGTTTATCATGGTTTCCTATTTTACTGATTAAATCTATTTCGATACTATCCTTCGGTGAATCCGCCAGCACCTTCCTCCAGACGTAACCGCCTCCGGTCCTGCGTTCACCATGGGCAGCCCGTGCAATGGAGCCGATGGAGACCCCAGTCGCCTCATGGGCAGCCCTGGAGCTTTTATAATCTGCAATATAAACACCTTCGGTAGAATATTGACGATATACATAACCTGCACTAATTGTCCGACTCATCTGTATCTTCATCCTCCCATTATCTTATGATTGCCAAGCGTACATGGTCATTATATCAACTATTGACTTTTTTGTCCAGACAACTTCTTACATGTATACCCACCCCTATTTCCAGTGTATTCGGAGTGTCGAAGATATGATATTCCAACCCTGGCAGTGATTCCCATTCATCTGACAATTTGTCTTTATTGTTGCAAAAGTCATAGTATTTTCCCATTATCTGTGATAAATTATATATATCAAACATTCAGGAGGTATTGTAACATGTACGCAGAATTTACAGATGACCTGGTAACAGGCAATGAGATGATTGATACCCAGCACAAGGAACTGATTTGTAAAATCAATGATTTATTAAAGAGCTGTGAGGAGCGTTCCAATCAGAGCGGCGCAGCCAGAATGCTTAATTTCCTGGCCGACTACACCGAGTACCATTTCAATGAAGAAGAGGCCCTTCAGGAATCCATAAATTATCCAGGTATCAAGGAACACAAGGAAAAACATGAGGAACTGAGGCGGACGGTCCAGGAGCTCCATGAAATGCTGACCGAGGAGGAGGGCCCCACGGACGCCTTTGTGGAAAAAGTCTCTGAAAAGGTCAGGGACTGGCTCTATTATCACATCCAGACCTTTGACCGCTCCGTGGCTGAATTCAAATACATGCGTGATAACGCGGAGCGCATCTAAGTACTGCCGGGACACTTCCCGGCATATTCGTAACCGGAAAAGCCGGTCCATACCCGACGCGGTAAGGACCGGCTTCTTATATTATCATTTTCCCTATGGAGTTTTACTCAGCCTGTCCAGACGTACCCTCCCCCTCTGCCTGCCTTTGGGCAGCAACCGGACGTACCGTGATTCCGTTGATTTCCACATGCTCATTGATGGCAATGACAATGCAGGGCCGTCCCTCTATCATCCGGTTCTCCACCAGATAGGTCTTGTCCGGAGACACCTTAATGCTCACATCCGGGGTTTTGATTTCAAAGCTTCTGGTGTTTACCACATTGGCGGCCACAAAGCTGGTGCCGGGTCCATCCTCCACCTCCGCATATCTCTGTTCAAATTCCTCCAGCTTTTCAGGCGGGGCGCCGTTTGTCTCCAGCAGCTTCTTTACCTGATACTTGTCCAGAGTCAGGGGTACAGGCTCATCCTTTGTCTCCTCCACCAGTTCACTCAGGTTTTCATGGATGTTCTTTACTGTCTCAAAGTCGCAGTTATCTCCCAGCGTCTCCTCCACAATGGCCTGGAAAGTCTCCTTCTGGCTCTTGGCCGACATGGGTATCACGCAGCCCAGAAGCTCGTCAATCAATGTTTCCGGCAGCTCCTCCGGATTCTTGGCATAGTACAGCAGGCTGTGGATGTCCGTGTTCCTGTCGTTAAAGGCAGGGAACAGGAACCCCTGGACAGGCGGCTCCACCAGCCAGTCCCGCTCACGGTTCTCAATGGTGTTTGTAAGGGTATTATAACACAATCCTGCCTTTGAAAGCTTAACAGGGCATATGGTGCATTGTATGAATTCATAGACATAATCCGACGCGTCGAACATCTCCGTGCCGTCTGTTGCCTTGGCAGGTATATCATAGGCACAGTGGATGAGAATGATGTAATAGTTCTCGCCATAATCATAATTGGCAATAACCTTGTCATAGAACTCCTCCAGAACAGCGTCATCCTTCAGCTGGCTGTCCCTGAGCCTTAAAAGAAAATGCTGGGTGCCTCCCTCTGCCTCTGTATGTAACGGAAACTCCATATTAATCAGGTTCTTTCCAATGGTCCCTGAAACGGCATTCCTGAATATGGTAAAATATTTAAATGCTTCTTCCTCCTGCAGGGAGAGGAAAGCCTCCTTAAGCTCTGTCTTCTTATTCTTCTCCGCGTCCACGTAGCAGCCGCAGATTCGGGTGATGGCACAGCCTGCCGGGGTAAACAATTTCTTGATTTCATTTGTTTCTTTCTTATTCATGAGCCAGTCTCTCCTATCTGAAATTCCATTTAATAGTAGACCAGATTTCCCCGCAAGTCAATCAAAATAAAATGACCAGTCGGGGAACTGGTCATTTTAGGAGAAGGTATTTCGTTTCTTATGGGGTGTAGCAAAAACTATATAATGTATTGGGGGGGGTTACGTTTATTATAATAGCATACACTATCAAAAAAGTCTGCCCAAAGTTTTATCATCGAAAATCCTTATTTTGTGCATTTTGCGGCTGTTCCCCCAAGCCTGCCCCTCCGCACAATTTTTTTTTCCACGCATAAGATATGACAAAGCATATTATGAAAGGTTACCTTATGTATAACGATAACTACTATCCGTCCATGGCAGAGGATGATATGGATTCGTCCCTTATCTATCCTGACTATGATTACGAATCATACGAATCCGATGAATGGCTGAATTCCCAGGAAAATGACCTAAATGACCCCATTCTTCCGCTCCCGGAAGACCAGGACGCCTGGACGGGCCAGGAGGAGGACCTTGACATACAGGAACGTTCTGCCCGCCCCATTCCAAACAGACC